>Ga0326597_10000285_pt1 | contig 95009 bp, 132 predicted proteins | sample RVTome_12_FD_203789 | JGI IMG/M metagenome (GOLD analysis project Ga0326597, IMG submission 203789) | Soil microbial communities from uranium-contaminated site in the Upper Colorado River Basin, Wyoming, United States - RVT100D185 | ecosystem: Environmental > Terrestrial > Soil > Contaminated...
CCGAGTCAACCGCCGAGTCAACCGCCGAGTCAACCGCCGAGTAAACCGCCGAGTGAACCGCCGAGTGAACCGCCAAGCCAACCACCGAGTAAACCGCCGAGTCAACCGCCGAGTCAACCGCCGAGTGAACCGCCGAGTAAACCGCCGAGTCAACCGCCGAGTGAACCGCCGAGTGAACCGCCGAACTGCACATAATATTCGCAGCAATAGAAGCAGCAAACGCTCCAATGATTGGCGACTGCACACGCACGATAGCGCTAGGTGGTGTTAAACCGGCGAACCGATAACATAAAAAAACATTTTTCTCAAAAGTCTCCCAATCCGCCTCATCACAACATAATCCACGCTGTATCCATTCCTCAGCCCAGCTCGGCATGTGTGAAATTTGATCGCTGCTTAATTTATCTATCTGTGTAACTGAGCTCATTTTTATTCACCCTCATGGCTGCTGGTATCGTAATATGATTTTAACGTGCGCGTTAACCCATCGCGCAAATCTACTCGTGGCTTTAACCCATGCTCATCAGACAACGACAACGTCTTACTCATATCTGGTTTGCGCCGCCGTGGCGCGTCTTCCAACGTCTCGTCGATAACCTTATGATCGACAACCAACGACGGTACTATGTCACGCACCATGCTGGCCAACTCACGCACCGACACCTCTGACTCACCATCGCCGATATTATAAGCCGCACCGCTCTCGCCATCGAGCAGCACCGTCATTAACTGCAAAACGGCATCGCTGATGTAACAATAAGAACGCGTGTCTCCACCAGCGCCGAAAATCTGAAACGGCTCATGGTTAAGCGCCGCCCGCATCAGCGCCGGGATAACCCGTCCATCGTCCAACGATTGACCAGGACCGTAGACATTGTGCGGGCGAACGACTTTAACTGGTACACCACAATGCTTGTGGTAAAGATAACACAACGTCTCGCCGTAACGCTTGCTCTCGTCATACACAGAACGCGGCCCCATAGAGTTAACATAGCCCCAATAAGTTTCACGCAACGGTATCTGATCGGTTGGTGCGTCGCCGTATATCTCACTGCTCGAAAAGTGAAGTACGCTCTCAGCGGTCCTGGCACCGTCTAGTATCGTTTCTGTCAATCCCACGTTGGCCCGCAGAGTCTCAAACGGCTTTACCATGTAAATTTTAGGCGAGGCGATAGAGGCAAGATGCAGATAATAATCATGCCCTCGAAACCCATTGACTGACTCATCACTGGGGTGGAACCATAGGTGATCCGTGCCGCCGCGTAACATCGATAAATCCCACCGCGACCCTGCTACCAACGTATCCACGACAACTATTTCGCATGGTACGCTAAATACATGACGGTTTGCATACAGCAACAGCCCCACCAAATATTTTCCGATAAACCCAGCTGCGCCAGTGATGAGCACCGAAGACCCTGACAACCGGGCAAAATTCGGCGTGATTCTGATTAAAATATCTTGATAATCTTCCGTGACGATACAGCTCATGATCGCGTCCAATGTCACTCAAGCTCGTTTGGTATGCTTCACATTAACAGCGGCACTCAACTGCCGCTTAAAATCGTCAAGGTCATCTCGCATGCGTGCCATTTCGGCAAGATTTGCATTATAAGCCTTCATGGTCACGCTATCTAATGCCTTCAATCTATTCACTTCAGACTGCAAACTACAAATACTAGTAGCCCTAATTTCTTGCGCTTTTTGTATAGAGGCTAATTGACATTTAAGTTCATCATTCTCATCTTTGAGCTTTTCAATCTCGGCCTGCAACCTATAAGCGTCACCGTTCATGGCTCAACTCCCTGTTTCTTTCCCGCCATTTTCTTGTCGCCCGCCGCTGATACTCCCTCCAGCAATCGCGGCAGCATTGTTGAGATACAAAATCATGCGGCGCCCTAACGGTTGCTAAAATAGAAACGCGATATCTACGATGATATTCGTTGTGCGATTTGATCGTATTTTTTGTCGTAACCATCTCATCCTCAAAAGCTTGCTACTGGGTAGTTTATTTATGGGACCTATATCGTTAACTCCCTGCGCGAGATTTGTGCATCGTTGAACTGCGCTGACAGCCACGGACACGCTATAGAAATCGCATTCCATCGGTTTGTCGCTTCATGCGTTCCTCTGATGTCAATCGCTGGCCCGATAAGCAATTCTTCCTCCGGCTTCAATCTCCTGCGAACGTGGTACGCAAAGCCGCTCCACTCATGCCATTCGCCGAGTTCGGCATCGCCGACGCCTCCAATAGAATTTTTTGCTACTTTGTGACAACGAAATTTAGAGCCGTGCGCTGCTGATGCGTGCCAGACCAGCCCGCCTGCCAATTTGCGCATGCCTTGATCTATCAACAAAAACCCTTCTTTGATTGTGTCGCCTGTCATTACAACCCCCACTAAAACGGCATCGGTCTGCGCTGGTTGATGTTCACACTAACGGCCTTGAGTTTCGGCTTCTTGGTTTTGTTACGACTCCGACATGGCGGGCAAGTTTTCATGATGGGAATCTCTGGTCCGATATTCACGTAGAATCCGCGGTGACATCTCATACACGTCCGTAGCGTTACGCTTGATTGCGGATGAGCCGTGGCGATATGGGCGTCCAGTGCCGAGGCCGGATAGATACGGGCGTGGCCGGGGCAGATCGGACAGATCGCGGCTTCAAAGACTTCGTTGTTGCGTCGGATGTAAATTCTCATCTCCGCTCCGTGCCGGCTAAGCAGGTGATTAGCTTGGGGCATGTCAGTTAAGCCGCCTTCATGTAGGCAGCAGGTCTCGCCCATTTCCGCCTGAGCTGTCGCCACTCTTCTGAATAAATTTGCGTTTCGTCCGGCTGATAGAGTTGGCAGAATGGCATGAATCCGAGTTCGAATACTCTTTCGATTCGCCTCTCGGCCTCCATGATGGTTTCACTGCGGTAACCAATCATTGTATAGCAGCGCCGCTTGCGGAGCGGAATTCCCTCCAATATTCTGCTCGTTTTTTCCAACCATGGAATATCAAGGGCCGTATCGCAGGCAAACCACAGTTCACCGATACTGATCGAGTCAAAGAGATCGCGATGCCAGTGTTTGAGAAAATGTTTGTCGAGTCCGCCGTTGAAGTAGATTCGCCGGTTCTGCTGTCTCAGCATGTCAAAGACTGCGCGGATATGACCTTCCGAACAGGCCAGCAGATTGTTATCCTGAACGATCCAACCCGGCTTGATAGCAAGCTCGCGCACCGCGCCTTCGCGCGTAGGGACAACGCACCAACCGCATTTCTTGGGACAGCCGCGGCTCGTAATCGTGCAGCCCTCTTTCAAAAACATTCCCGGCGTGAACTCGCCGCCGATATCCTCGTAAGCTGGCCCGCCGATGCGGACATCGTCATAATAATTGCCCCATGACTTGGCGATCCGCTCGGCTTCCCGCTTGTGCCAGGTGAAGGTCACGCTGACTCTTACTGGAGTCCCGCGAGTTCCCGGACGAAACAGCGGAGCCTCGCCGATGAAGGCGAGTTCATCGGTCGGGGTCCAGTTGTTGCGGTGTGGAAACACTCTGATCATTGATCCATCCATGAAAAATCCTTTATGGGTAAAATTTTTTACTTCTCGTCTCCACTGGCTTCGACAGTGCCGAGTATAACGATATCGACCTTGACATCGCAGGTAGTGTATTCAAGCCAGAAACACTCGAACTTGTCTTCACCAGCCCAGCCAATGACAACCGCTAGCATCATCCCTTCCCCCCAAATATCCGCTCGCTGAGATCCGCCACGGCATGCGGTTTTTCCCGTTCCGGCAGGAAGTGCCAGTATAGTTTCATCGTTACTTCTGGGCTCGAATGGCCGAGCAGTTTCGATACTTCTTGGAGCTGACTGCCGGTACCCAGCATAATGCTTGCACAACTATGACGCAAATAATGGAATTTCAGCCGCTTTATCCGGGCCCGCTCTATCACCGGGTCGAGTATCCGAGAACCCAGCGTCTTGCGATCCAGCGGCTTCCCCAACGGATTGGCAAAGACGGGTTCATGATAGGCCTTGTTTTGATCAGATTTTCGATATTGATCGTCTTTACAGGGTCCATCAGTCCTCCGAGTTATTTCAGACCAAGCTTTTCGCGGGCGGTCTTTACCTTACAGCAGGCACAGATATCATCCGGTCCGGGATGGGAATGACGACATGTCCAATCACCACGGACCGAAAACCCATATTCCGCTGCCTTCACACACTCGACGAGCGCCGCGAGATCCTTCATCTTGACATTGACGTTGGTAAACCAAGGATGCACATTTTTCGACTCTATCAATTGATCTTTTTCTAGGTCGTCAATGATGCCCATACCATTCACCCCGCTTATTTCCTCGGCACGATCCTCATCCCACCTTCCACCAATTGCCGCCAGACTTCACGGCGGTTGTCTCGATATCCAGGCTGAGTATTTGGCAGCCAGATTTGGAGCGCACGGGCGAGAGCGATCTTGCGACCTTTTACCTTACTGAAATTGTCCTGCGGTGAGCAAAAAGCCCTGCCCTCCGCGAGGCGGTAATAGGGAAAAAGATGCTCGTCGATCAGCGCTGTGGTGACGCGCGGCTCGTGTTTGAAATGGATACTGTAGTCACGATCTTTTAGTTTGATGCGCATCGTTGACTCCTATCGATTCACGTATTCCTTCGCCGCAGCCCCCCCCACCAGGTCTCCGTCGCCCGCTTGCAGACGCTTTATCGCCGCCCGTTCAAATACTCCGTCACCCAACACTGACAGAGTCCATCCAAGTGGACTCGGTCCGGCGAATCTCTCAGCGTTGACGCTTCGGCGAGGACAGCCATCTCTGCGTCCTGTTTTTCTGCCCATTCAATCAAGGCGTCGTATTCCATGTCCCCGTTGCGGATTGCTAATAACTCATCCCGGTCGAGTCGCTTCACGATGACTTTCCCCTTGGTTAAGATTTCGGCGCACATCTTCATCAGCCTGACTAAGTGCATGGCATGTTTGCAATTCCCATGGATCGCGACCTTCCCGTTGTTTCTGGTGATAAGCGTTGAGTTCGACACTTCAAAACACACAACGCGCTTATTCTTAACTTCGACGGCGCGTATCGGATGACCATTCTTCCCGGAAGTTTCTTGTCCGGGCTGAAGCACCTGATGAAAATCCAGCGCATTGAATGAACCGGTTTTTTTGGACCGCACTACGTGATACATCGTGTTTGGACCGTAGTTTGTCACGGATGAATATGGGCCGTATTTTGTCGCTGGAATCCCGGATGCAATTAGCATTGCCTGAATGTCATCCGCCAATCTCTCTAAACTCGTATAGTAAACGTCTCTATGCGGCGCCGAGTGCCCATCGCCCATCATCAGATGATCCCACAAAATACCGGATTGCCGCGCTGACAACTGCAAACACCACGGGGGCAAATGTTTTTCTTTAGCATGTCCGAAATCTTCGTAAATCAATTTCGCCGTTGAGCCGCTGGCGGCCCATACGGTTTCTTTATCATAAGAGAATCGATGCAACGGATATACGCCCATGAGTGCATCGGCGGCATTGAAGAAGTCGTTCGGAAACTTCTGCGAGAACCGAACAGCCTTGACCGTTTCTCCCCGAAATTCGATGCTGCCCTCAGAAATAAATAGCCCTGCCAATCGCAGATAATCATCGTCTATTGGATATTCGGAAAATCTCGCGTCGGGCGCTCGCCGCGTGTGGAAAAATGCCTTCGTACCGGAAATCAACTCAGTCATCGGAATCAGTTGCCATGCCGCTGTTTTAGCTTCATAGGCCGTCGTAAATCCATTTGATTTTTGTCTGTGAATTTGACTCACGAGCATATAGTGATTTGGCGTTACGATCGCGCGAGAAGAATATGGCTCAAGCTCGTACATGATCCCGGTATAATCGTAGCAAATTGATCTGACTGGGCTTTGCCACTCGACAGAGCCGCCGGCAACTGGGATAGTCGCCAAGTGCGACTCGCCCTGTAGAACGCCATCAAAATTCATCCATCCGTTGTCCGTTAAAAATTCCGTTGTTTCATCGTCATAACAGTCGTATCCGTATCTGGCTTCCAATGCGGCGCGGTCTGGATTGCGTGTTGCTTTCCAGTTCTCGTATTGCGCGAACATCACCATGGCGTTGTGATAACCGCGCTCCTTTTGATAAACGGTCATAACATTGGCGCCGAATCGCTCGACACCGAGCTGGAATTCCGCCTCAGATATTTCACGCCCATTGGAATCTTTAATAACCGCCTCAACGGCACCAAGAATGTCTTTGGACAGCAGCGAGGTTTCTGGTAGCCCAAATTCCAACCTCGTCGGCTTGTGATCGGGCGGATTCAGCAGCCACTTTTTATGAGTCTTGATCCGCTTTAATTGCGCATGAGCATAGCCGCTAAAAGTGTAGCGCGCCTTCTTGGAGAGAAAGTCATGCTTCCAGTGCCGTAGCGCCGCACCGATCCAATTCTCCTGAATGACATCCTCATCGGCAACCCAAAGGACTTCGATGATGTTTGGATTGCAATCCACCGCCAACTGAAAGAACTTGAGGATACCGTAGATGACCATGTCAGGACTCTTCGATTCCGCCTGTTCGAATCGTTTCAGAAAACCGTGGAAATATTCCGCTGGCGGTATGGCGACACCCTTAATATCCAGATCGCTTTCCGGCGTATTGAGACCATAGGCGTGGCTGCCGTGCTTGACCAAAAGGATTGTGCGATCCTTAAGCCAGTCAAGATTGCCGCGGTAGTCGCGCTGCCAGTTAAAAGTTTCCATAATTTACCTGCCAACAATTTAGCCCCAAATCGCGCCACATCTTGACGACTCTGTCACGATCATCAAGTACGAAAAGAATCTCATACTCTGGTTTTATATACGTCTCGTAAATCTCTTTCTTGACAATTTCGTCACGGCGCTGATCTCCCGTTGGGCGCATCCGCAGTGTGGTAAATGGAACCTCATGCCAGAAAATCCAATCCAAGGTTACACCGCGATATTTTTCCTGGCGCGAACTGACGAGCAAAATTTCGATGCCGTCTTTTATGCAGAGTTGCAGAATCAGTTTTACGGCCAGATTAATATCATCGTCCCTGGCCTTCTCGAACAAATACGGCTCGCAATCATTTCTAATCGCGAGCGTTCCGTCGAGATCACAGATTATGGCGCGTCGCGTCACCCAAACTCCTTAACCCGCCAAGCCCGCCTCCGCTGTGCCTTCAACAATGACTTACGATTCTCTTCGATGTAGGCATCAACATCGGCCATAGTGAATCTGACATAGCGGCCAAGCCTCGTCGCCTTGATCTTACCCTGCCGCGCCTGCGTCTCCACGAAGGTCACCGGCACCTTGAGTATCCCCGCCACTTCCTTGCTGGTGTAGAGTGTAGTGGCATCATTGCCGTGCCCTACCCTTTCCAGCTCGCGCCGGATGACACGACCGACGATGTCCTCGATCATGGATTCGTATGTGGTTGGTCGGTCGGACATGATTTCTCGGTCACCTGCCAATCCGTAGAACTTTAGGTGGTTCGATAAGCCTGACACCACTGCCCAGATATCCCCAACGCTTACCGCAACGCAGACATGCGTATTGCGGCACTGCCATAAAGTCATCTCCGCCCGCTGTTGTTGACGGTGCATAATTCGGGATGAACGAATCCTCGACCTGAAAAACTAAATCGCATCTGCAATCGCTCATTCGATTTCCCTTATGGAAAAATCCTTACAAACGTACGACCATCATTGACGAGACTGTAATGATTTTCTGAATCGCAACTAAACCAGCCTCCCCATGGAAATCCTAGTTTTCCGCAAACCGCGCATCTATTTTTGTCGATAGCGTAGTTATATTTTGCGGCGACCCAGACAAATCGGCCTGTCAATCCCGGTATTTCCACAATCTCAGCGGGTTCACTCATCGTTTCAGCACTTCCCAGAAATCTTCAAAGTCTTGGGGTCTCAGCATGAAAACCTCGACCCCTGGTATGGCGCGGAAGTCCTGCAACCATTCCTTTTGCTTCTCGGTCAACTGCCCGGTCTCCGATTTCAATTCCGCCACTATCATCCGCTTCTTTTTAGCATGAACCAGAACGCAATCTGGAAACCCTTCGACGGATCGAAAACTATTCCAGGTCGCGTAGTATCGCCAGCCGGTGAGGATCGCGGCTTGCTTGACCCTCATTTGAAAAAGTTTCTCCGTAATCTTCGGTTTGCCCTCACTATCGAGCGAGCGGGCGCGAATGTTTCTCACGATCCCGACCCATCCTCTTTCGGAGCATATTCGGGCTCTGGCTCCTGCTGGTCCTGCTCCAACTCTTCTTGGCGTCGCGCTCCCTCTTCCCACGCCTCTTGCCGCTGTCGTTCAAAATTATATTGCCGTTGCCGTTCTTGCCGGCGCTCCTCTTCCATGCGTTGCTCATAGCGCTCTTGCTCAAGGCGGCGCTGCTCGTGATCGTAAGCCTCGGTGTACGCTTCTTTGCACGGATCCCAGGTGTGGCGGTCGTAATAGTTTCGATCTTTATGATCGTACCGCGCATCTTGGCGCGCCCGTTCCCGATGATCTCTCTCATCCCAGCAGAATCCGTAACGGCTCATAGTCTTGCCCTCACCTTCTCTAATACCTGCGGATAGACCTCAGGATGTTGTTCGGCAAACTTCTGTTTTTCTTTTTTCCAGCGGTAGGCCCCAGGATTATCCGGCACGACTTCGAGCCAGAACTGAGTCCAGCGACGGTGATCTATACCGGCAAGACTGAAGTCCTGGCGCCTAACGAATCCCCTGAGTTCGATGACGGCGCAGATCTCAAGTGCCGCGATTTTCCACATTGTTAGCTGCGTCGGTGCTGGAACACCGGCGGCAACATCGGGAATATAGTATGGTAATTCATGGCGTTTGTCTGGATTACAGTAGTGCCAGTGATCAAATACGTCGCGATCATCCAGCCTGGGCCTGAATTCGATGATACCGTTGTAATTTCGTCGCGCCGTGATCATCTCCAGTCCTAAAGCCTCACAAAGACTGCGGTTCGTTCTGTGATCATCGGGAATCAGTACGGCCCTATAATCCGGCCCGGTATAACTTCCCCAGCTCGTTCGCGATTCAATGGCCTGGCTCAAGACAGAGATATTGAATTTGAGCTTGGCCTGGACGCCGATCTGAGTACCGTCACTACGGGCCAGCAAGATATCCCAGCCCGCAGTTTCGGGATAGCAGACCCAACCGGGATATTTTCTGATCTCAGTCATGAAACTGCTGCACATCTCGGCTTCTGTCTTAAATATCGGAACTCTTCGTCTCATCCCCTTATCATCCCTAAAATAATTTCCGCCGCCACTTTCTCGCCGATGTTCTTCAGCAATTGTCCACAGGTCATGAATTTGCAATTTGCAAAAGCACGTCTGCATGACACAAATCTTGAAGTTTGCACCAACAAGCTAAGTTTTTATTGCGAAGCGCCGAGAGTCCATCGATGAGTTTCGTTCGCTGTGGATAGCCGTTCATGGCATCATGCGCCGCAATAAATCTTCCCGTCTTAGACGGCTTGTTCTTTATTCCGCTTTCGACCCATTCTCGAAATGAATCACCGCAGCAGCGCACGTTCCAGAGGACTCAAATCCCAAGATGCCAATACGGCATAGACATTTCTGCCGAGATGCCGCAATAAGATCGGATCATGCGGCGGCTCCTGTTCCCACGTGGCATCCCATAAAATGTGGTACAGATCGATTGATCCTGCCGGCTTGAACCGTGGCGGGATTGATGGGACGCGGGCTTTTAGGTTGTAAAGAGTGTCACCGGAATGCGGTAACGCTTGAGCGGGAATATTTACCAAGCAATGAGTCGCACGGGGGGACGTCCAACGATCCCTAGAAAACGTCACGGTAGAGGATGATTTATAGAGCCAGCACATCTCCCAGCTCGCTCGCGCAATCGCCAACCGCGGTCGTCCCAAATTGTCGATGCCAGCAGTTTGCATGACATCTATCAAGTCAAGAATCTTCTTGCCTTTGGCGAGATGTTTGTAACCGCGCAGTAAAATCTCATCTTCCTTGGTATGTTTGTGCTTGATTGCGGCCCGGTAGTTCTGCCATGCCTCCCTCGCCTTCGCCGGATCCATTGAGATTAGATTTGTTTCCATATCAGTCCCCTTTCTTTGTTTTTTCAGTTCATCCCCACCAACCGATAAAAACTCTTACAAACTCCATCTTCACTCCACTCGTTCTTATGCTCGATGACATATCCATCCCTGCGCAGATCGGCGATCCTGGAATGAACGGCAAAGGCGCCGCTGACCCGCCACAGGACCGGCATCTCAACCCACTGGCCCCAGACCCGCGACAGCTCCTTGAGGATTTTTTCCTTTTGGGAGTGGCCACTATTGTGGGCGCGGAATGCGATTTCGAGTTGGTTCATGGGGAATCATTCGCCTCGACGGCAAACAATCCTTCATTCAACTGCACGGCGGACTCCAAATTGCGCCAAGCCTGCTCCCAATAACTGCGCTTCAGTTCCACGCCAATAAATCTACGGCCCATTTGCAAAGATACATAACCCGTTGAGCCGATCCCACTAAACGGATCAAGAACAATATCGCCTGGGTTGCTCCAAAGCGTCATGGCACGTTCGATGATATCAAGAGACATTGGGCAGATATGTCTCTCGTCGTACTCGGTGCGCGCTAAGCGATAATTCAAAGTTCTGGTCGTGCGAATATCCATCCATACCGGCGAGGCATAGCGTCTCCATCGTTCGTGCGACAACACACCCGTCGTTGGCTCATTCTCACCTACAAAACTTTGCAAACCGTGCTCATGTGGAATAGGTTCGGGATTCTTGCCAGGCTTCCGAAATGCGAGCAGATATTGCGGTATTCCCGCACGCACCATTGCGGAATCCTTGCAAAGCTGCTTATGCATCAGACCGATTGACTTTGTGCGCGTAGCTTCAATCAGTGGATCTTTCCAGATACAATGCTCGCTATGAAAAATAAAATGTTCCTTCTCGAAGGCTCGGATTAAATCACCGCGGAAGTCTTTGAGACCAATATGACCGTCGCGCACTTTCATGGCCGGGATGTTCATGCAATCCACGCCAATCAATCGACCGGGTTTGATGACTCGGAATAATTCTCTAACAATGAATCCAAAGTGATCGAAAAATTCAGCATCGTCGCGACTATTGCCGAGATCACGGTCAGAAGCGGAATAGACATAGAGAGACGAATATGGCGGACTGAATAGCGAAAAATGGATGCTATCTTCCGCGAGCCCGCGCAACAATTCTACACTATCGCCGTTGTATAAACTCCAGTGACTACCGATTTTTTGATCAAGAACCAATGGCATAAATCATTTCCACCTTCGGATTGTATTCAGTTTTTACTCTTACGAGTCCGCCACGAAGCGCTTGCGTATTTAAGTCTTTCATTTCTGCTAGCATGCCGTCTGTCATGCGCTGGGCGTCGACTTCTTTTCTTTGGATGTTCGCTAATACGGCACCTTCGGTTTTTGCGGTGATGATATGCACATCAACCTGGCGCTTCTGACCAAAACGCCAACTTCGCCGGACAGCTTGATAAAATTGCTCGTATGAATCGGAGAGGCCGACAAAAATATTATCCGAACAACATTGAAGATTTAGCCCGTAGCCAAACATCACAGGTTTAGACACAATGGCGCGCGTCCTTCCATCGACGAAATCGATAATGGCTTGCTCTTTATGCTCAGCAGAGTCCGACCCCTTCACTTCAACGGCCCCAGTAATGGCCCTAGTCAGTGCATCCGACTCTCGGTTCAGATTGCACCAGACGAGAATTTGTCTGTCGATCGGAATATCATTGGCGATCTCCGCGGCGAGTGCGACACGATCCTTGATTGATGATCGCCGCGCCGAGACGCGCTCCTGTAATGTCGCCGCCTCTATCGCGAAGAGCGTCCCATCGGCTGGCTTGCCGGAATCAATCGTATGAGAAATAAACTTAATAGACGGTAAGAGGAAATCTTTGTCTTCATAGCAGAGATCACTCGGTTTTCTGAGAATGACAGCCCATGAACAAATCCAGCGCCAGAAATCTTTCTCAGCGTGACCCTTGATCCGCCATTTTGAAGTGTCGCCGCCGTCGTGGACAAAGAACATGGAGAGCATTTCAGTGCGCGTCATCACACCAAGAAACTCAGCATGGTTGCATAATTCCATGTGATCGTTCGGCGCCGGTGTGGCGCTACAACAGAGCCTAAACGGTGTCTGTGAAAACACCTCTATCAATTGATTGCGGGTTTTCCCATCAAACGCCTTGAGTATCGAACTTTCATCCAAGACGACGCCCGTAAATTGATCCGGCTCGAATGCGGCTAGCCTTTCATAGTTAGTTATTGTGATTCGCTTGCTGATCTCGTCCTGAGTTTTGGCGAGTCCAACTTCAACGCCAAACTTTTCCGCCTCGCGTTTGAATTGCTGCGACACGGCCAGCGGCGCGACAATTAAAACTTTTCCCGGAATATGGCGAGCCCATTCCAGAGCCATCGGCCCTTTGCCCAATCCACAGTCCGCCCAGATAGCGGCGCGGCCACGACGAAGCGCCCAGCGCACCAAATCGCGCTGAAAATCAAATAACATTGGGTTGAGTTCTGGAATCTCTTTCAATCCCGTATCTGGGTCGATGAGTGTCTTCCCGCTCAAAAATTCCTGATAGCTATTGCCGTCCTGTTTCATGTGCCTGTTAATTATCCTTGCTTCTGGACATTTCTCTTTCGCTTTTGTAGCTTGATCGGCTTGAAACTGTTCGGCTGTCTCAAACGTTCTGCCGCGATCCGTCGTGATCATTGTTAAGCTCCCCCACCAGAGACAGCTCAGGCTCCCTAGATTCGTCCACAGGCGCGGCATTCCCATTGACCCTACTGTGATCCCCAAACGGATCAGCGGCGTTCACAATGGCCAAATGGCGCGTAACGGCGATGCCTTTGACGGAGGTCTGCAATAATTGCAGGGCCTCCTGATCCCAGCCTGTCACCTTCACGGTCCACCGTTGCCGTGGCGGTAGGATTCGACTAGGAGATGTTTACGTTTGGGCATAGGTCCTGCTTTCACTCCCGCTGTTTCGTTTCTAGGTATGCTTTGATGAACGCTTGGGCGACTTGCGGACAGATAGCATTGCCAGCTCCGCGCAACTTTCCCATTCTTGCGAAAACCCCATGAGCCAGAGGGAATGCATCGGATTGAGCTGATACGCGCCGCCATCCATCCGAGCACTCAACGGCGACGGTGGGGCCGTTCCAGCGAGGCACACCATCTTGGATTGCAAATCCAACGAGTCCGCTACACCTTTCGCCGCGCGGGCGATACTCACGCCGTTGTTCTTGTGATCGCGGGCTAGCGGAGTTGCCCAGCCCTTCAGGGTTAATGCGTCCAGTCGCAGTGATTTGTTCTTGGTTCCCTTGCCTGCCTTCTCCGATGCCGTCGGTGTCGTCCAACCCTTCAATGCCCTGACCGTATTCGTCACGAACCGATTGTTGCCCGCTTGGTGGCCGTCCGTATTCACTGGCGCTGTCGGCGTGTCCAAACCCACCAGTCGAACCATCTTCGCCGCCGCTTCCATGCCTATTTGTACTTTCTTCCCGTTGTGCATCGCCGTTCGGCCCTTCATCTCGGCATGAGCGATCGATCGGCCTCCATTCGGCACGTTGGGCGTCGGCCACCCAATAAAGGCGCTGCCTGATATGGGGTGCGCCGATCCCCGCAGAGCACAGATCGGCAGCCCCGCAGGCATATCCCAATGCTTCCAAATCAGCGCGTACTCCGGCGAACCATTCACGTCCATCCTTGCTCGCAACCTGTTCTCCAAAGACAACTGAAGGCTTGCACTCGGCGATGAGGTCATAAAAAGCGGGCCACAAGTGTCGTTTATCGGCATGGCCTTTTCGCTGTCCCGCGCTCGAAAGCGGCTGACACGGACAGGAGCCGGTCCAGACTGATTCAGTGTCGGGCCATCCGGATAGCCTGAGAGTATAGGACCATCCGCCGATGCCGGCAAAAAAGTGATGTTGGTCGAATCCTTCAAGGTCTTTTGCTCCAACTTCTTCGATTGATCTTTGATCCACATAGCCGTCACAAATTAGCTTTTCCTGAATGAGTTCATTGAGCCACGCCGCTGCAAACCCATCGTTCTCATTGTAGTAAGCCGTCATCCTTCCTCACCAGGTTCCCTTCCATATCTATCGCGCTCCCTAATCCTCTCCCGCGTTATCTTTTCGACCGCCTCCTCGTAACTCATCTTCCCCTCGCTGGCCGCGATCATCGCGCGTATCTTCTCGGTCCCACTCGCAATCGTTGCCGCGCTGCGCGTGTCGGGAAGATTGATCCAGGGCCGCTTTTTCTTTTTCGGTTTGCGTTTCACTTGCCAGCTTTCACGCCGACTAGAAATTTTCTCAAATCCGCCAACACCCTACCAGCCTCTTCCGGCGACGGTCGCAACTCATCGATCCTCAACTGTTGAGATCGGCTATTCGCGATGTTTTCCAGTAGTTCCGCCACGGTCGGGAAAAACTTCGATCGCTCAATGGATAGGTCTACAGCCGCCATGATCTTACTGGCTTCGTATTTACAAAGCCGCTCGTAGTAGACGGCCACGGTTTGAGTTGACAAATCCATGCGAGGATAAGCTGCGCACAGTTTTGCCCACGCCTTTGCAAAACCCTCATCGTTTTGCTTTGTAGGCCATGAAGTCCCTGAGACCTGCAAATCCCGCAGGTTCCGATTTTCTTTTTTGGTTGACACCAATCGCTCCGTTCTTAACTTCAAATAGACCGGCCCACCCATTTATGATGGACTGCCTAATAATATCGTTAGGATCTTGACCGGCGCCGGCCCACTCACCTAGCCGTTTGAGAGCTAATTTTTCGGCAAGAATAGTCAAGTGATATTTCTTAGGCATCCTCGCACGGTGATCCTTAAAATCATTCCATAATTCCTGGTCAAGCCATTCTGGAAGAATTTCGGTTCCCTCTTCTCCCAAACCCTCTTCTCCTTCTTTCTGAGAAGAAGATAAGATAAGATTACCTTGGTTCGGTGATCCTTTTTGCTTCCTTGAGGAAGTTCGTTTTCCGTAATGCTTACCGTGCTTTAACCATACTGTCTTTAGGTAGTCTCTGTCCGTGTTGTGATACTTGCGCGCCAAATAATTACCCGCGTAGTTGAGCCAGTCGTGTAAGAGTTTGCCGTCTAACCAGTGATGCGTTTGGAGCAAGGAGACATACTGAGAAGCATCCGCCGAATAGCTAGAAGACTCGGCAATCAACTCATCCGACCAGGATGAAAGATCACCGTCTTCTTGCTGTTCTAAAGCAGCGTGCCAGAGTGCGTGAAGATGCCCCATGACATAAACTGGTTTCAGGCGAAGGTCTTTCGCTAACTCAATCAACTTTCTATGCCTCAACAAAATCGTGTGAGATTCGATCCAGGCCAAAGGTACTACCCCTCTTCCCCCTCTTTAATTCTCGCCCTCAACGCCTTGATCTCGTCCCAGAGTTCAGTCAGCCGCTCGTTATAGTCGGCATCCGCCGCCTTCTTATCGTCTTCGATGCGGATGAATTCACCAACCAGGGTTGAGAGCTTTTCCTTGTTGTCGGACATTTCCTCGGGACTCGGCGGGAAAAGAGTTGGCGTCTGCGCATTTTTCATCGGCACCTCGATTAGTTTTTTTATGGGCATCGGATTAACACCCTAAACTTTAACTGCTGACCGGGGCGCTACTCCCGGCTCGCCTTATAGCCTGGCCGTTTGGCGTTTGTTCTCCGCTTTCGGGATATGCCTCACCGGCAGGATGGGCTAAAAGATCGCGAGACCATGAAAAAGGATTTCTCCTCGATCGCTGGAACTCGGTCCATTTCTTTTGACCAGCAGTGAGCGTGTAGGTTCCGGCACCAGGCACGTTGCCCCAAGCTTTCGCCCGACGGTGCTTCTTGACCCGTGCCCTCTCACGCTTTCCCGGCCGTTGAGCCGCGCGACGTTTATCGCTCGGTCTGCCCATCTTCGGTTATGCTCCCTACTCGTCTAGGCCCCTAGCTTCCGGGGTCCAGCAGCTTTTTCCCTGAGTGCATTCTGCGCCAACGGATCGCTTGACTCCTCCTCCTCAAAATACCCGGCCACTATCTCGATGGCCCAGTCCAGCGCCGATCTTTCCTCTTCATCGTAGTTCGCTTCCTTGCCCTGGGCTCTGCGCACATTGACACGCTCAGCCAACCAGTCGCGCCGGCGTATCAAGCGGTCCAGTCTTTCGCGGTCAGTGGAGGTCATGATTAAATCCGTCTATCTATGCGGCCTTCGCGATCTCAGTCTCGCGCTTCTGCTTCACTTCGATGATCTTACTCTTTTCCTTGTGTGCCAGAGCATTGATCGCAGCATTGTTCGACTTGAAGAGTCGGTCAATTTCTTGTTGCGTCGTTGCTTCCTGAATCATTCTGATAAATTCAGAAATATTGTTTTGCTGTTCACCTTCGGTTGCCTGTTGTCCGTCATCCGATTCAACCTTGAAATCGCCCTCAATAACCGGCTCCGGCAGCATGAATCGCTCCTGGCGGTCGATAATTCGGTTGGTATCGCTTCGGATCTGGTTGACCTCAGCAACAGTGGCAATCGGGTACAGCCGCACCGGCCAGTGTGTCATTATCTTGCCGGTGCTGGGATCGGGAATCTTCCGCTCCTCGCGGCTCATCATCATTGGCACCCATGAGATTCGGCCAAACAAATACTTGGCCATCTCGATGCCGCTCCTGAGATCGATGTCGGTATTAATCGAGCCAGATGATAATTGATAAACCCCACCCATGTTGATATCCGGCAGCACAAGCATGATGTCGATGCGGGCGCTGCACTTGAATTGCTTCGCGAACTCGCAGAACTCCGGCGACGGGCACTCGATCTGCGTGATCTGTCCCTTATCGTCGCGACGCTCCGCTATCTCCCCATTACCTTGGCACTTCAGCCGCTGATTGCCGCCATAGACCGCATAGTACTGGCGCAGAAACATTTCTTCGTTCTCCACGGCGATCATCACCGGCAATGCCTTTGGCCGATCACCGAACATTTTCTTCACCTCGTCGGGAACGACGAAATAGTCGGTCTCAGCTGGATACTCCTTGCCGTTGCTCGCGGTCTTTTTGATGCCAAGTCTAATCTTACCCAGCCGTGGTAGCCGGATTACGTTCTGCGGTTTGTTCTCGCCCTTGATCCTTGTGAAATTCATTTTTAACCTCGTCTCCCGTTACGCCATTGTTTACTGCTGCAACTTCGCCATTTTCAATATAAACGCCGACCTTACCGCTCTCGTCGACCACTTCCATCCAGACCTGATAGTCTCTGTCTTGCGCCATCTCCTCGATGATCCGCATCGACTCGGAATCGAGCAGTGAGCCGTCAGTAATTCTTAGGACGTGTAATTTGGGATTGAGTGACATGGCCATCGCCATGCTAACCCTGAGTTGCTCGGCGCCGGAGGCTTGGGAGAGAGGCAAACCGTCGTAGGTCACCGCACCATTGCCAAAGCCTAGGGCATCCAACGGGAATTGCGCCGAGCTGATCAGTTCGGCCTTTTGCTGATCAATGCTGTCGATCGCCTTGGTGAGTTGATCAACCTTGGCATCGGTCGTCGCCAGTTCGGCCTTAAGACGCTTCATTTCCTTGACAGCGCGCTCGACCTCTGCTGACTTCCTCTCGAATTCGGCCAGCCGCTGCCGGATCAACTTGTTTTTCTTGCCAGCCTCTCTGATCTCGGCCTGTATGCCCGTGATGTCTGGAACCGTGATGGCGTCACGGTCGGTTGCAAGTGCATTGCGGATCTGTCGGACCTCGGAGAGTTGCACTTGCTTTTGGTCACGCTGCGCGGTCAACTTTATGATTTGGTCGTTTAGATTGTCGATGTCCCGAGTCAGCTCTCCGCCTCTGCGTTCGGCGTCGTCGGTCTTCATTTTGAAGCCATCCCGCTTCTGTTGCAGCGCCATGGCCTCATTGACTTTCTCCACCAAGTCGGCGACATCCGTTTCCTTTTCATCAACCAATGGCGGCAGCAAAGGCACGACGACAGAGGTCTCCTGTGCTTCGAGCCGCTTGGCGTCACGATTGATCTGGGTCCGCTCTTCGTAGAGCGCCTGTCTCTGCTGATCGAGCTTTGTCGTATCAATGCCGGTGAGCGCGCGCAGGGTATCGAATTGCTTTCGCTGATCCATCTGCATGAACTCCAAAGGATCGAAACTGAGTCGACCGATCAAACCGTCGAGCATGGTCTGCGGCGATTTGAAACGGAGACCGTCCTTGTTTTCGATCACCAGTGCGGTAGAACTCTCATTGAAACTGCGCTTGACGATGATGTCGCCGAGGTCGAGTTCTACGGCGGCTTTCTTCTGACCGCTGCGGATCGGTTTTTCCGGGATATTTTGTTGACCTCCCAACGCCCAGTAGATCGCATCCAGTACGGAGGTTTTGCCGGCACTGTTCTTGCCGGTTATCTTGACGATATTACCGTTGGGAACGATTTCGACGGCGACGAGCTTTTTGATGTTCTCGGCGCGAAATTTTATGATCCTCATGACTTCGATCCTTTCTTGGCCATTGATTTCACGTTGAATCGCTCAGATGGTACTTTTTCGATTGCGTCTGGCGGCACCAGTTCCTCGATATACTTTTTTCGCTCACTGATGCTGATACTAATAAGATATTCCCCGGCACGCCCCGACTGCGCGTTAGCTTCCTTGAGTGCGGCTTTTAGCTGCCCTTTAAGTACATCTCGCTCCTTGCCGATTTCCGTTTCCTGCGCGCCCAACTCCTTGTAGTAGCGTGCCGTGGTTTCGAGTTCTTCGGCTAGCGCAACGTTCTCGGATAACGCCTTGACTTCCGCGACATAATTGCTCCAGCAGTGTTCCTGCCAGCGGCAATATCCGCAGTGCCAGTCGTCGAAATCATAAGGCCGCGGCGGTATCTCTCCGTCAGCCGCCATGCGCTCGACATTTTCAAACATGGCGATATCGGCGAGGGCCTGAGCCTCGTCGTACCGAATCGTAAACTCCTTCATCGTCGCCGTGTTCTTGTTCTTGTACAGAATTATGCCTTCGACGATGGGAAGCCCGGCTTTAGCCAAACCGTGTAGATAAAGATTTGCTTGCCGACGATGGTCGTCTAGAGGTTCGTCTTTGAGTCGCTCGAAACCGAAATGATTGATCGATTTGATTTCCAGTAGTCGGGTATATTCGAAGGGATCCGTGACTAAGCCGTCAATCTCGCCGTCAAGTTTCTTGTCGCCGATCATGGCGATGAAGATGCGCTGCTTTGCGCCCTTGAGTTCGTCTAAACGAAATACCGTTTTGCGGATATGATCCTTGATCAATTTCTCATGAGTATTGCCATCCTCAAAGACAAGTAACGTTCGGCCAGGGAAACGATCAGGTTCAACCGCCGTGGCATGGTAGACCAAGGCACGGACACATTTTCCGACGCTGCTAGGCCGTGGAAAATACGGACCTTGCTCTTCCTGATTATCGGCTGCATTGCGCGTGATTAGTTCAACCAACATTGCGCAGATCCTTTTCCTTGTGCGGGCAAGGTAGTCCATCTTTTGTCGAACAGTTGCAGTTCCAACACAAAATAGTGAATTCGTCTTTCGGCCAACCTAATTTGGCAAGTGTCATGAGAAGACTAGTCGTGCTCTTTGTGTGCTCACGTCTCCATCTATGACCGCCGCCGTTTTTATGTTCCAAAGTAAGAAATCGCGGCTCAGTTTCACCGCAACAATTACAGCGACTTCCATACGCATGAATCATCTCCTCACGCAGTTGTCGGCTCCTACGTTGCCACCAAATTGACACTTTTTTTGAGCAGGATTTGCATCGGCTGTGCTTACCTGGAGACAGTGCGGGATTCTTTCCGCAGGCCCAACACAGTCCGTCCGCCTTCTTTTTGTCTTGCCATTTGATTCGATCGGATGGTTTGGTTTTATAGCCTTTTGGCATCAGCCCTCCGTCTGCGATTGCCCGGCATTTTTCGTAATCAATTCGACGAGCATTCCCTTGCCCTTTCCGTTAAGTTGAGCCCGTTAATCTTTGCCTGTCTTCTTTTCAGTCGACGATAATTCGTGAAATAAACCTTCATCCTGACAATAGTCGCACTGAGACACGCCGTCACATTCGCCGTCCAAATGCTTCTGCTTACGAGCCTCTTCGATTAGGTCCTGTTCCCACTCGTGCCGGCAATTGTAGCGGTCAGGTATATGCATCGCTTACTCTATTCAGTGCGCCAGTAGCACGGATGCTCACGATCCAACTCGATCAAATCTGCAACGCTTATCTGCACCGTGCCGGCATTCAGGCTTTCCTGACACATAAAAAGCCCTTGCCAACAACTTGCTGTCAGGCATTTATCGCAGACGGTGATTAAATCATCGAGTCGATTTTTCATCTGAAATTTACGAAATTGTATGTTGCTCATATCGAGTGAACGCCGACCTGAAGAAAAAGGGATTAAGACTTTCCTCTTTCGTTCGCATGTCGTAGCAGAGACCGACATTGTTGCGACTCATAGTTAGCATCCCTCATCGTGATAGCCGTCTTGCACGACGATCGGATCTCCACCAGCGTTGATGCCCTTGCCCTTGGATTCGACGCGCATAAGAATTATCGCAGAGTCAATATCGGGAGCCGAAACGGTATGGCAACGACCCCACTTGTCAAAGAGAGAGAGTTTCAATGTTACCAAGCGATCACAGTTGCTATGTTTCCACAGTTCCACGCCGATACAATAAATAGGCGTGGCGTCAAGTTCGTCTATTAAGTCTCTCGCTTTAGCTTCTGCTTCTTTAAGATCGTAAATCATCACGCTCTCCCCACTTTCGTTCGCATGTCGTAGGGGAGACCCAAATTGTCGCGCTTCATATCAGATAGCTTTCCCGCAGATATCGACTTCCCATATCGCGGCGCAGACCCCAGCAGCTTTAATCTTTTCTGGATACTTCGCGTTTTTGTGAACTTTGATCTGCGAGACTTTTAACGGACAGGCCATGAAATGTTTTGCCGCCGAATTAAATTTCAGCGTGTGAATGGGTGACGGCGAGAAATGCAAACCGCCACCACACTCTGCTTCGCCGCCGTCCCAGTCTGCCGCTTGTGGTTTACCGCCCGACGTGTAAAAAATTCCGCGAATGCGGGCGTTGTCGGTAGAAAAATCCTCGTCAACACCCTTAAAGAGCACCGCGACGCCCTTTTTAATATCAACGCCGTAAAAATCGCACCACTCTTTGGCGGTAGCAATTTCTGGAATTCGAATCTGTACGCCGCCTTTGGCTTTTACTTTTTGGCCATGAATAGTGACGGCGTTAAAGTCGGAAGCCGTCACCTGCGCGGAGTCGGAAGCCGTCACCTGCGCGGAGCCGTAAGCCCTCACCTGCGCGGAGCCGGAAGCCCTCACCTGCGCGGAGCCGGAAGCCCTCACCTGCGCGGAGCGCAAAGCCGTCACCTGCGCGGAGTCGGAAGCCGTCACCTGCGCGGAGTCGGAAGCCGTCACCTGCGCGGAGCCGAAAGCCCTCACCTGCGCGGAGCCGAAAGCCGTCACCTGCGCGGAGCGCAAAGCCGTCACCTGCGCGGAGCCGTAAGCCGTCACCTGCGCGGAGTCGGAAGCCGTCACCTGCGCGGAGTCGGAAGCCCTCACCTGCGCGGAGCCGTAAGCCCTCACCTGCGCGGAGCCGAAAGCCCTCACCTGCGCGGAGCCGGAAGCCCTCACCTGCGCGGAGTCGGAAGCCGTCACCTGCGCGGAGCCGTAAATTTGAAAACTTTCCGTTCCAGTGCATTCTGGATAATCGCCGGATTCCAGCGCAGCGGTGAGTTCACTCTGCGTTTTTACCAAAACCGTTTTCATATCAATTCTTTACGCCCTCCCCACCAGTGGCCGGATCGCCGGCAACTCCTCAAACGACTCAAAATCGCGAGCTAGCGCCTGACGGTTCAAAACGTCAATCTGACCGTCGAGTTGGCCTAATTTGTAGGCCCAGATGAGTTTGCTTTCCGGCGACAACTCGATAAGTCCCCGATATTCGCTAATCAGTTCGTCGTAGGTTGTGATTTTGTTCATAAAGACCCCCTTGCCTGTTTTGTTACAGCCCCATGCCGTGACGAACTTGACCCCTTCACCCGGTGTACGCTAGGCAATATTATTCGACACAATTTTAACCCGCAGGGCGGGCAGAATATTCCGCGTTTCATCTATCACCCCCATCATGCGGGTTGTTCAGCGCCTCGTGATAGCAGTCCCAGTGCGCCCACGTTTGTTCTTTAGTGTAAAAGTCGTGGCCGTATTTGGTGCTGTCGTCAGTTGGCGCAATGGGTTTCTTGCAGAAGACGCAGTCGCCTTTACTAAATACCAGCGCCTGTTCAGGAAATTTCCGACTGCCATAATTTAGACGATCGCGATTGACTGCCATCTTTACAGCCCCATGCTCTCAAACCACTTGAACAGCCAGTTATCGAATCGCCCCCTGACGACGAAGAGAACGGCGGCAACGAGTCCTAGCGAGACGACAACCGTAGTCAACGTCAGCAGATCCTCAGAGATGCCTGGTTTCTGATTGCGGTTCGGCTTCGGTGCAAAATCAGAGATCAGTATTTTTCTGCTCATTGTGACTCCAATTCTTTTAGTCGCTTTTCTCGTTCAGCTATCTCCGCGCGGAGCCTATCTATTTCGGCGGCTCGTTTCATTTTCGCGTCATATTCGAGTCGAGCTGTCTTTTGGACTTCGGTCTCAATCGGCACCGCCGTAAAGTATTTGTCGCCACGAGGATCGGGACGAACCGTAATGGAGTCGAAGCCCATCTTTTTGCCCAGCTTCGCCCATGCCGCGTTAGCGTTTTCTTGAGGACTAGGTGACCTATAGTCACCAATCATCATCACTCGCGTGGGCTTACTACAGGCGTCGAGCAACTCGGTCAAATCCTCTTCGGACATCTCGTATTGCACTCGTGGATTCACAGTCATGCCCTCCGAACACTGAGCACGATTAATCTCTGATACGGTTTGAGATCGACAAGGCGGCGACGACGGAAGATTAGTGAGAGCAGTTTCTTCATTCGCCCCTCCTCAGTCCCACCCCATGACAGGTCTCGCAGACATAGATCGGCATGCCAGAAATCCAGCCCCTGTGCCTGAGCGCCGCGTAGCATTCCGGACATGCCGCGCTTGGTCCCTTGTCGCCATGCAGAATCGGCTGACATTTTGTTTCTTCTTTGAGACTTGGATTGCATTGGAGATTGATCGCCTCTTTATTTTTATAATAGTGCCGAAGCGCAGCTACTCTTGCGCAGGTACGACAGGTTCGTGCCCCAGTTACGTTAACGAAAACATTGTCACCGGAATATGGATGCCCATGAGGGCAATGCGTCTTGGCGAGTTTAGCCGCTATCGCCCGCTGTCGATTCTTCTCGGTAAACCCATTTCGGTGTTTCGCTTTTCGATCCGCCATATTGTCTTGATGTGTCCCAAGAAAAAGATGTTCGGGATTAACGCAATTACAAACATCGCAGTGATGGAGAACGTGGAGACCGTCTGTTATCGCGCCATGAGTCAATTCCCAGGCGATCCTGTGTGCTCTCACTGTTTTGCCCTTCCAATGCACCAATCCGTAGCGATGATCATTGCGGCCGCCAATGGCGCCGGTCCAGAGCCAACAATTCATGGTTTTATTGACGTAGTTCCAAAAATTATCGACGTTCATTTTTGACACCATCGCTATGGATAATCGGAAGTGCGTAGTTTTGAGCGAAATAAAAATTTTGAAGAATGTGATCGACCGAGTCCTGATCGCCACTGGCTACAGCCTTGACGAGTCTCGCCTTGAGGTCATCGAGACGAATGACCGGGATTTTGAGATCACGCTTCGGCTTCGGGTGCGGAGATTTGATCATGGGTGATTTCCGATTGAGTTGCCTACGCAGCACCCTGCTCTTGGGCGTTGATGATTTTCCGCGCTTTGCGGATGAGAGCCGAATGTCTGGCATAATAAGCAGCCGCTCGACATGCCCGACCGCAGTATTTCTGCCATTCGCTCACCGGCACAAATTCCCGCTTGCACCGTCTGCATTTTTTCGGCTTTACTTTTGGAATCATAGTGGTACTCCTTAGCACGTGCGTCATAAATTCAAATGTTCTATGACGTATGTAATACGTCATGTCGCATAGTTTGTCAAGGGGGTATTTAAAAAAATGTTGATGACGCAGATTTTCAATCAATTATTGGGCAATTGAGTAGCGCTGCATAGTGCGATTGTAATTGCACCGATTGTTCAAGCGCCGCATTGAGTCTCTCAATTGATACGATCCGTAAAGCCCAATAACCATCACTGCGTTCAACCCATTCACCAAATTTAACGCTTCGACCTTGAGAGTTTTCGACTTCTATGAAGCGCCCGGATTCATGACTTGGCGGACCATCAAAAACGATATCGATATAATCTATCGGCATGCGTTTTGTTTCGTTCATTTAAATCCTCGCTTTCTTTCTCTCCGATAGTCCGCTCGTTTACTCCCGACGTTGGCGTCCATATCGAGCTTGCGCATGTCGTAAAAACCCAAGCGTTCGCAGATTCTCATCATCTGGTGTGGGGTGTTTCGTAATTCATTAAATATCAGCGCCCCGGCACAGTGAGGCGTTTCTTCCTTTGGCTGAAAGACTTCGAAGCCATCATCATCCTCGATGAGTTCGCAAGCCTTGTGACAACCGAATTCGCCGCTGGCATGTTCCACCAAACTAGCGAAAGTAAAGCCGCTGGTTTTCAGAAATGGGCATTCTTTACAGGGCGCCGTCATGGTGTAGTTCACGGGTCCTCGCTTTCTTTCTCGCGCCGGCTTAACGGACCGGCGCTGGAGGTTGACTAGACCTGCCGCTCCCACTCGGACGGGAGGTCCGCCCGGAGGAAGTCAAAAAGTCAGCTCGTCAAAATCCGGATGCTCGCCGGCACGCTTGAGCGCGAGACCGCGCTCCTTATCGAGCGACTCCAGTTTAGCGACTAAACCGGCGCCATCGATCGACCATTTTTCCGCGAGGCCATCGCCCTCGCAGGCATCGAGGATCTCGTGCGCTATCTGGCCGCCGAGACCGGGCCGGATCTGGTGGCCGGTAAACGCATCGACTAGATTGAGGTCTGCGTGAGACTCGTCGAGTATCGTACCGTTGAGCACGTCTAAGATTGCAGCTTTTTCGTTGCGGCTAAAATTAATCATCGGTGATACCCTCCCACGCTTCTGAAAATTCACGTTCAAAAAATAAAGAGGCTAGACCAGAGACTTGTTTTAGCCGGATCACTTCATCCCGGTCAAGACCGACTTCGCGAGATATTTTTTCATCGCTCCAATTGCGGCGGACCAGATCTACCACAATCGCGCTCATGGCATCCACCTGATGTTTGCCACGTGCCCGATTGTGTCGGATAGTAGATGCTATCCGATCGCCACGATCAGTGCGCTCATCATTGATCACCGTGATTGGCAAACGACCGTGGACACGATCCTTGATTACAGCCACTTCACGGCCAACGCGGTTGCGATGGAACCCGTCAACCACTTCATAATCATTTTCCTCTCTGAAGGTAACAATCGGCTGAGTGTAACCGTCCTCTTCGATTGATGTCTGCAACAGGCGCATCTCTGGGCTAGCCACGCGGTTTGGGTTGTAATCGTTAGCGCGCACCAGCTCCTGTTTCACCCAAAGAACGCAGTCCACCGGCTCATGTTTCAGCGGACTGTACTCACGCAGCATGAGTTTGATTTCATTGATTGCGTCAATACGAGCATCATCATCTAATTCGCGCAACCCTTGTAGCGCAGAGGCTACTATGTCGATTAGATTGTCCCCCATCGCATCCTCCGTTTTTTCATAATCTTTCGATAGCGCTCGTAGGCTTGACTATTGGTCTGGGTAAAGCTCAGACCTTTAAACCAGTAGTCGTTGCGCAATAGCGCTTTACATATACGCCGCCAGGACGGGGCTTTATGTTGAGCTTCCAATTTAGGATCGGCCTCATCGGGGATTCCGCTCTGGTAGCCGCGATCTCCATACCAGTGCAGAAACACGGCGATTTTGTTTTCGTAGTGATCCTTCGATCCCGCCGGCATTGTAGCGAGTAAAAATTTAGCGAAGCTCTCCCATGTATGATTTTCAGGCTTGCTGATTTTTAATCGACCGAGAATGTTGCCGCTCTCACGCGCATATAGAGCGCCGGAATTGGCGCCAGCCACACGCGCCACGACTTTGCCCCAGGTCTCCGGCTCGATGACATGATACAGCCAAAGACCTTTGCGCTGGTCATCTCCATAAGGCTGGCAGATACGCATCTGATGGATAGTCAAACCGGCCTGATACATGCGGTCGTAGAGAGCGTTATAACAGACACCTTCCCGCGCCGTGTAGGTCCACAGATCCTCGGTGCGCCAATCATAGATTGGATAGATATTATAGACCGCGCCGCTTTTCCATGTCGTCCATTGTTTGTCATCGAAGCGCGTCTTGTCCGCGATCAACGTGCGAAACCGATTAAGCGATTCGTCCGCGCGAATGCCGACGAAACAGGCGGTCAGTTTATTCCCGCCGTACCAGTGGCCGAAAAACTCCACAAACTCCTCGAACTCCATGCCTCGATGAAAAAATGGGAACATCGATCCGTCGGTTATTGCGAGCTTTGGCGGCTGGCGCACCCAATCATCGCGCCGGTTCGGGTCCCAGCATTGCCAGCGTGGCTCGATCATGCTGACGGCGTTGCGCAGGTTGATAGGCAGGGCGATCCAGTACGGCTCGATCTGATTTTTATAAATATTATAGCAGCGCTCAGCATGCGTCATCGTCAGTTTGTATTGCGCTTCAAGATCGATCAGCAGCAGTCCGACTTTGCGGTTGCGTTTCTTGGCCTCGGCCATAACCAAGTGCAGCATCACAGTGGAGTCTTTGCCCGCCGAAAAACTCAAGTAAACTTTCTCGAACGTGTCGAACACCCACGATATCCGCTGTCGCACTGCGGTCAACACGTCTAGGCCGAGCGGACGCTTAGGCATCGCATCACCTCGTCGCGCGACAGCGTTTCTTTTTCAAAGCCGTTGTACCGGCAAAAATATCGGTTGAACTTTTTCCAGCCGAGAGGTTCGTGAACCTCGTAAATCTTGCCGTCATCGAGAATAAAGTGCAGATACACACCGCGCGATGCCGCCCCATTAGATTGAGAATAGTCTTTGGCTCCTCTAAGGAACTGCCGATCAAACCCGCGCTGCGAGTCGAGCCCTTTAATCTCCGCTACCCAAGGCCGCTGAGGCAGCGGCCGGAATAGATGTTTCGGCGGAGTCAGTCCATGTTTTTTGTGCATGGAAATCTCGTAGTGACGATTCTCCGCGACGAATTCCAAGCCGAGCGAATGTTTCATCTCGCCCCTCCCGGCGCCGGCAAGGCGAGAGCTTTGGCCGCGCCATCGATCAAGCCTGCCATCTTTTTATATTCAAGGCTCATCGATTGAAACTGCCCCCCCGTCTCCTGCGCGAGTAATCGTAAAAACTCCTCGCCGGCATGAGGTCTAGGCCCAACATAAAAAACATCAATTTGGACACCCCGGCTTTGCATCTGGCGGGCCTCGGCGAGCGCCGCGCTGGTGTCATCAGGGAGGCCATCGCTGATTAACACACAATGTTTTGCCCCCTTTTGCCGCGCGCTCGCCAGCGCTTCGTGCAACGGAGTCGATCCCCGTGGCTCTGGGATGTAATCCGCGACATGCTCGCCACGGCCATTCCACGGATCGGGAAAAATAATCTGAGTAAATCCAACGCGCTGTCGCAACGCAGTGACGATCTCGCGCAGTGCGTCGATTTTCGCGCGCCCAGGCTCTACATAATCAGCCATAGATCCTGAGCAGTCGAGCAGTAAAAAAGAGTGGTTTGCCTGCTCTGCGCGGCGCTGTTGTTGTTGCCTGTCTCTGACGGTCTCAGAGAGGGATTTTCTTTGCAGAGAATTTTGCAATTTGGCGACTAAATCGGTCATGACTCCTCCTATAGCGCAAGTGCAACGGCCTTTTTGATCGCCGCTTTCAGCGCTGTCGCGCCTTCCGCATCCGTGCCGGGCCGAAACGCCAACTCTTTGAGTTTCTGATAGGTCGCCCAGGCTGACTCTGCCTCGGTATTCAGTTCGCCCGTCTCCGCGCGATGGATAATCAAGTCCTCTAGTGCGAGCAACGCCGCGAGTTCCTTCCCGTCAGAATTTAACCCGGCGGCTTCGGATGATGGCGCATCGGCCACGGGCGCCGATTGCGCGCCAGACTGCTCGATGATTTGATAATCCCACGCCGGTTGATCTTTCAGGGCGATGCCGCGCGGGACATCGCGAATTTCCACTATTGCGTTTTTTGCGACGATCGCGGGATTTTTGCGCGAGCCGCCACTACCAAGATCACCATCACTAACGATCACGCCCGTCCCCAAGCGCACGCCGCCGTCGCGGCCATACTTGAGTTGCGCAATTTGCCTGCCGGCGACAAACAAGGAATCGTAATGACCGTTGATCCCGATGCGGATCGTCACTAGATCAACTGCCGCCTCGGTCCCGTCAACACCGAATATTTCTCGGCACAGTCCCCTGACTCGCGCCTCGTCTCGCGGATCAAACGACCATTCTCGGCTCTCAGCCTGCCAAGTGCCGCCTAATTTTTTTGCCGCTGCGGGGAAATCGGGGTGATAAGGGCTGGAGATGCGGAGACGTTGACGACCATCTTTTAGGACGACCGTCCGATAATTGATATTTGACATGGTATCCTCCCCGCTCCGGGTCAGCGGAGCGTTTTTTTAGGCTCGGTTAGCTCCGGGCGGGCGAGTGAACGACGACCTGAAGAAAAGGGATTAAGACCATGCTGCACACTCACCGCGTGGCAATAACACGTCTTCATTCCTCCAAGAGCAAGAAGCCTTCTGGGCGATCATTTTTTGCATTATTAAAGTAGATTCTGGTTGTCATACAATTCCGATCAAATGTAAGCGATTTGGTTTTCAGAGTTTTACAACCGACCCAACCGCTATGTTTCAGGGCACGCATTATGGTTTTATTGTCACAATCCTGATCATCGGGTAAGGTACAAACATGAGATGTTTTTAACACATTAAAAACGTTCCACCCGTCCTTTTTGGACCCCCATTTTTCATAGATGTAAACTCTCCATGTCCGTTTCATGTTAATTGCTCCTTACTCCTTAGTTGACTAATTTGACGTTGTGCATATTGCCAAATCAAACGTTCAGTGCAGTGAGCTTCCAGCATCTGCGACATGGCCGTTGCTAAAGCTTTCGCAGCACACTCACCATGTGTGGACGCCATTATTTCCGCATAATAGTTAAATTTTTCATCTACATTCATTTTAGCTCCGGGTAGGCTATTATATTTCCGAGATAACGTAGGTAATCGCCGGGCCTGCAATTGCTCGTAGACGATCAATACCTAGCTCAACCCCTCGATCTGCTGGGGTCAAAGCTAGCGGTATCTCAGTAACGCTAGCCGCCAATACGGCTAGTGACAGTGGGAGCACGCCAACCACGTGGCATGCCTCTACATCGTCAGGCTCCGCGTGAGCAATCACGCGAGCATTGTCAGTGACAAGCCCGCGCTCTCGCAGTAGCTCAACGAGCGCCGGGTGACGAGTTACCACTACCACGGGCGCGCACGGTGCGCCGGCATCCGGTACGATGCCGCAAAAACGGCATCGACCGTTAGTAAATTTGTGTTTCATTTTCTTCTTGTTCTCCTTATTCTGTTTCCGCGGCGACAGCGTCGCTGAGCTTTTTCCGCTCGGCGGCTGTTAATTGCCGGATGCCGCCACGCTCGGTCTGGATCGCCGCGCTCTCGTACTGCGATTGTCCGCTTGATGCCACCAAGCGGACCACCTCCCTAAAACCCTGAGCCCGCACGGTCTGGCATAGATCATCCCAGACAACCCACGCCTTATCGTGGATAGAGCGGGCTGGTTTAACCACTGTCACGGTCGCTGCTGTCGCGGGCAGAGGACTGCCAGGTCGCCACCCCGGCGGCGGTATTGTAGTAATTTTTATCATTCTATTGTTCTTTTATTATAATATTCCGTAATGGAGCCTGGGTTGCCTAACCCCTCCCACTCCTCCCATAGACAAGCCGCTGCGCGGGTAGCTGCTGTGGCATCCACGCTAGCCGCGATTGCCGAGATCGCGGCTAGATTGGCATCGCTGATCCAGCTGCGGCAGAGGGAGACTGCCTCCCTCACGCCGATCCCTGCCGCGGTCAGGTCTAATACGTTAAACATTTCGTTCCTCCGTTCTCGGCCCGGTTAGCTCCGGGCGGGCTTGCTGGTGCGCTCCATTATCAATCCAATCCTCGCGCAACAAATCCGCGTTGCGCCAACGGGACACAAATATGATCCTCACACGCGCCATTGACGACGCGGTAGATAGCTCCGCAGTCCTTGCAGGAGAGCGAGCCGTACTTAGTCGTCCGCGCCACATCATTATTTTTTAGGATATCAAACTCGGCCTTCCGCGCCGCCCAGCAACATGGGCGCTGTGGGTCGTCAGTGTTACAAAAATGTCGGTATTTGCGTTCCATTTTGTCCTCCTCCGCTCCGGTCGGGGAGCGTTGTTCTCGGCCCGGTTAGCTCCGGGCGGGTTTGGTGTTTTTTGGGTCGATTTTTTTTAGCACATCACCGGTTAGGCCTTGCGCGTGGGCGGTGCGTAGGCAGTGCGCATGGATCGCCTCGGCAATAAACCGCTGGAGGGTTACCCCAGTGCGCGCGGAGAGAAACTTAGCCGCCGCGTGAGTTGCGTTATCCAAACCTGTAATCCGTAGTTCCATTTTTTGCCCCCTCCCTATGTATTGTGTAATTTAACACATTCCGCATATTTGTCAATAGGGGCTGAAAAATATTTTTTGCCAGTGGAAAATACCTTTACTTATTAAGTATTTATCAAGATTTTAATCGCTTAGACTGGGTAGATATCCGCTGACACTCTATATATAAGGATAAGGTTAGAGCCGGCGGAGGGTTGAAACCGCGGCGCCGCACGTCTGATCAAAACTGACGGGCAGTCGATTTATATCGATACGCAAGCCCCATAAATCGATATCCAAATGTGGCGGTCCGCGGTGTCTCATAGTCAGCAGAAATCGCGCCGGCTTGAAAACTTCGCGAGGATGAACGAGAGAAGCCGTCGTTGTCGTTGGTTGTTATGTTAAAGAAAATTATCAACCAGCGATCATTTTTTCTCAAGCTAGTGTCTTAACTCGACTAGGCGATGTTAATGATACTTAATATCCACAACACCATGATCATTGGCGCCCCGTATGCGTCAGTTATTAAGACTTTGATGCAAAAACCTTCGATGCCCAACCTCTAACTGTAAGGTCACTGGACAGCACCAACAAGTTATGGTTGACACGGCATGCGCCTCTAAGCATCCCTCATCAAATTCTAGCAACAACTCATCTTGCTGTGCCTTAAGTAACTTATCATAGGCATCATGAGCCATGATTTCCTTCTTTCTTTTTAACGAGCATATCAAGCTTGATCGCGGCAAGTTTAAGGGTAGTCTCAACGTCCCTGAGAGCTTGCAGTAGTATCTCGTTCTCACGCCGCAGCTTGTCTATATGATCAGCTGCTTGTGGACTCAATGACTGCCCTGGTTGCTCCATGCTAGCCCCCTAAGGTATCAAGCCCGGCCGCCGTCCCAATATCATAAAACAACTCTAACACACTCACTCACTCTACTTGGTGCGGGTAAGTTTTCATGACCATCAGCAGCGCGCCTTGTTGCGTAACGCGATCCGTCGGGACGTGATAGATTTTCTTGGCTGTCAGCACGATATTGATCAAGCATGTTTGGCGCCCGCATCGAGGCGCAGCCCGTGATGGATAGTAACGAGGCTAAAAGCGCGGCGTATAAAATCGGCTTCATTTTTAAAAGCCCTCCAGACAACGCACTCAGATTTTTCCGAGTGCGTTGGGTTGTAAGGCTCTTAGGAAGCCGGCTTTTCGACAGTCATTGCTTTGGCTACTCCCGCCGCTACGGCGCCAGCGATAGCATCCAAGAACACTGGTGTCTTGGCGACCAATTCGGCAACTTCGTCAACATTCCACTGACGATCGATTGCCAAGTCGGAATTCCGAACAGTCCGCGCAACTTCGCCTTCCTGGAATGCACGAATCCGTCCGTCGTGCGAGATCGCGAGATTATTCACACGTCCCTGCAAACTTACGGCTCCTTGCATCAACTGAACCGTCAACTGCCGCAAATTCTGATCATGGTCCTCACCGTTTCGTTCTCTACGCTGTACCATGTTCTGTGAGGCGGAATCACGATTCAATTCCATTGCGACTAGCCGCTTCATGTTCAGCATGTAGGCTTCGGCTTGCCCGATGTCGCTGGTTACCTCCGCTCCCGAAGAGCGATAACCAGCGCCAACGTCCGTTTGCTGTCCGCCCTGAGAGGCCGACGTTGCCGTTGCTGCCTGAGCTGCATCCGCTGCTGCTCTAGCGCTAGCCGCAGCTTGTTCGGCTGCTATTCTAACGCTTTCTACATCTATTTCCGTTTGTGCCATAATGTTTCCCTCCTTTCTCCCGGATCTCCGGGCAAATTATTCTCAACCGCGATAATCGTATTGAGTAAGTGCGAAAACGCTGAGCCGTTTGTGATCTCATGTTCCCATACTACTAATACTTTCCATCCGAGTTTTTTAGCGCGAAGCTCGACTATTTCAAATTCGCTGTCGAATTTAGTATGTCTCCCGCTAGGAAAACATTGCGGACATGCGTGCCAATAACATCCGTTCCCTTCGATAATTAGTTTTAGATACGGGATGGCGATGTCGAATTGATGATATGGATGCAAGGCGGGAACAACTAAATGCTTTTCGTATGAGATGCCGTGCCTAGCAAGAAACTTCTGCAAAGGAATTTCAACGGACTTGCTATCCTTTATCGGCATCACCATTTTAGCTCGCGCAGCTTTCAACGCTAAACGATGTGCTTGCGTTCTAGGTGGTTTTTTAATTCCCTTTTTAGATTCGCTATTTCTTCGTCGTTCTTCTTCAGTCATCGGGCGCCTACGAATTCCCCTTTGAACGAGACTAATCTTTTTAACCCACTCTTCTCCATGCGGCTTACCGCGATGATTATGGCCGTGAATAAATCTTCCGCCTAACTCTGGACGGGCAGGGTGAATTACTTGACCACAACCGCAAGCACACAATGGTAATATTGTTGGTAGAGGATGTTTACGCCTGCGCGCCCTGGCTTCTTCGCTTAATGGACCTCTTGGAATACCTTTCTGCGCCAAGCTAACTTTTCTAGTCCATTCTTCGCTATGAGGTTTACCACGCCCATTATGGCCGTGGATGTATGTTCGCAGCGTAGCCCCGCCACAGCCACAAGCGCATAGATTAGACATTTGATTCAACGTCCCAGCCTCCGCTTAATTTTAACCTCACCATGAAAGATCAGGGTTGCCGCCAACCAAACTTTTTAGCGTATTGATCTTCAAATTCTGCACTAGCCATTAGATCACCTCCTTTCTCTACGGTTCTGTAGTCGGTAGCTCAACTGCCTTTACCTGCGCCACAACGGCTTGCAGGTCAGCACTTATCTGATCAAGTTTTGCCTTGGTCTCAGCAGGCGTGGCGTCATCATTACGCACGGCGTCGATGATTTGCCACACTGTCTGCACCAACCCCGGCAGCATCGGAATAAGAGTCAATGCCAACGGCATGATTATTTACCTCCTTCTCCGTAAGTTTTAATTACAGCCACCGCAAAAGCGCTTAGATCGGCAGCTAGTTGCACGACCAGCTTGTCTAACTGTTCTTGGGCCGCAGCGTCATTAGCCGTTCGCGCTGCCTCCCAGAGCTGAATCGTCAACGGGTAGGCCTTTTGAAATTCCTTCCCAAAGGCAGTAAACTTTGCGCACTGGGAAGGCGGAATCGTCTTTGTTAGGTCACAGCCTTCCTTATATACCCTCGCCACCACGACGAACTCGTTGCCGACGCCTTTGAGCGACTCACCAGTCACAACCAGGCTCGTTGTGGCCGCGCAGCTGGTTATTAAAAATGCCAACAAGATTAATTTTAAATGCTTCATCTACACACCCTCCTTCGCTATTTGTATTCCTGTAAGTGCGGCCGCCGTTCTATCTCAATGCGCTTTAGCACCCGCACGGCTTCGTCACGCTGCTTGAACCAATAATCGAGCTCCCGTTGATCCTCGACACTCCATTTCGGATCGATCTTCTTTTTGACGCTCAAGCGTTCAATCCTGCTTTGGATGTCTCGTAGATCATTGGACAGCCTATCGGCTTGCCACCCGGCTACCACTACCTCTGTGATCCTTGAGGCATAAGGCCACTCACCAAACGTCTCTCTGACTGAGGTGCTGGTAAACGCCAGCCCAGCATACAGCATGGCCACGGCAGCCCCAACTGAGGCCACCGTAGTGGCTACCTTCTGGACCGTTGTCATGTCTGCTAAATATGAGAACAGCCCTTTTGATGCCTGAGTCTTTGTTGCCTTCTTTTTTGCCACGGCTCAAGCCTGCTTGTTCGGCACCGTGTAGACGCCAATCGCCGTGATGACCATGATGATTACGTCAGCCAACTTATCCTCAAACCCATCGCTGAGACTGATGCCAAAGAATTGTTTTAACCCTAAGACCAACAGCCCAATGATGCTCGTTACGAACTTTGCATAAGTACCCATGAGTGCCTCCTATGTTAGGTTTCTAATCGCCTGTTTGATAGCCGCTAACGCTTGAGCCCTTGTTATGTCGGGCAGCCCGTGCAGCGCTCTCAGCACGTTTAACTGCTGCACGACCACGGTTAACATCGCGCGCACAAACTTTGACGCGTCGATGTTTTTCTCTTGTTCCCTGTAATCCAGTCTAACCATAGTTATACCGCCGATACCTCTATCTCGTCAGAAACATGATACGCGTCAACCAGCCTAACTACGAATACCGCAGGCGTGTCAGCCGTGATGGTGATCGTGGGATCGGACACCGTGATCGAAGTCAAGACCCCGTTGACCCTAGGGCTGGCATCGTCGATCAAGCCTGCAAACGTGAGCACGCACTCGTCCACACCATCAGCGTCAAATGGCGTCTTGCTCGGTGTGACCGTCACGGTTGTTTTATTGACCAGCGCCCCAGCCGACACCCGTTTATACGTCTCCGGGTCGCTCTCAAACTCAGCCTGAGTCAATTCTAATCGAGACGGATAGTTAACCACTTGATCATCATCGGCTAAAAACACGCGTCCAAGGATCTCACCCGTAGACGAATCATAGACAGCCAACCGTTTACTCACCGTTTCAACTCCACGGCCTGAAGCCGTCTATACCTGGCAACACCATTATCGTTTTGATCCCAACCGCCGCGGTAAGCATAGGTACCAGCAGCAGGCGTGTCGATATACGCACAAGCAACGACACTTCTTGGAGTAGACGATGCGGTGTCTCGATACACCGTTGTGTCAAGAACGGTCCCTGTGGATAAAGCCCCGCGGTATAGCGTTAAGGTGCCGTTACCGTTATTCTCCAACGTGCCTTCTATCTTTAGGATCAAAAAAACTGGACCGCCAACAGTGGTGATTGAGATTGAGGCCACTTCTATCTCCTCGCCACCAACGGCCGACGTATCATTGCTGTTGGTGTAAAATTGATTTTGAGTTATAGCATTAGTGCCAATCCCAACCGTTGTAGTCCCCGAATCGAAATTGTGCATTATTTGACCGGCAGCATTGTAGACCTGCAATCCGTAGTCGGTAGACGCGCCTGATATACGACCTAAGATGACACGTGTAGTGCCGTTGCCGTCGATCACATAAAGCCTGCTGTTTAGGCCGTCGATCACTACGTTGCCAGAGGTGATCGACAACGCGGCAGAAATCGTACCAGCGGTGAGTTTGTCAGCCGACAAGCTGGCTATGTGAGCGTTGGTGATGATGGCGTTGGCTATCTGAGCTGCTACACTGATCACGGCGGTGTCGGTGCGTAAATGGCTGGAATCAATCACGGCAGCAGCTATCTTGGCAGCCGTCACAGCTCCGGCATTCAGCTTGGCTGTGGTGATGGCATTGGCCGCTATCGTGTTAGCGGTGACGGCATTGGCTTGGATGACCGACTCATTGAGACCAAACACGCCTATCACGGGAATCACCAAGGCGTATTGGTCAGCATCTGCTATGTTTTTTCCCACGCCTACCAGGATCTTAGTTTCTCCTACGGTGCTGCTGTAGGTGGTAGTCGTTTGCAGCACGGTGGAAGATACCGCGGTGTTCAGGTACACGTAAGTCAGCGCCGTCATGCTGCCTGTGTCTCCTGCGTCAATGGCATAGGTGGTGCCGTCGGCCAACGCGATGGTACCCGATGACCATGCCATCGTCTCGTTATCCGATGCCGTGAAGGAGATGTCAGTAGCAAACCGTTGGGCCTGCTCGGTGAGCTTAGCCGATGCGATGGCTCCGTCGTCGATGTCATCGGTAGCGATACGCAGCGTTGTGCCTGGATTACCGGCAAACTGCGTAGCGTGAAAGCCGCTGGTGTTACCTGACTTATCGCGAGATTTTAACCAATAATAGTATATGGTGTCATTAGCCAGCTTGTCATCTACCCAGCTGATGCCGCGCGTCTCTCCAAGTTTGGTCGCACCTGAAGAGTCATTAGACGTGCTGCGCCATACCTCAATAACGTCTAGGTCTGGATCAGTAGGTATCGTCCATCGGATCAGGTTGAGTTGGATGCCGGGCGTTATCGTAACGCTCGTAGGTGCGTCAGGAGCCACTAAGTCTCCGTCCATCGTAATGGCCAACAGCGACCATCGACCCACGTAGTTGCGCAACCCTCGATCATTAAAAGGCGTGATCCTAAACACGTATGCAGTATTGTATTGAGCGGGGATAATCGCCCGCGTACCGTAGAACGGTCCCTGGTCAGTCCAACCAGAATCGGTGCTGGTCCTCCAATCTACGTCGAACCCGTGCAACACACCTGCCTGAGCGATCAACGTATAAGGATCGCCGCTCGCCGGCGGTGACGCGAAGGCAGGTGCCACTGATGCAACTCGGGTCATGTAATTCCAATTCGTGATCTTGGTGGTCACGCCGGAAGACACGCCGCTGTTAAACTGGAGGTACATACCCACTAGCGCGTCATCAACAGGAGTGTGCGAGGTCGCGAGCGTTACTGCGTTGACAGCGCCAGTTGCCGTGGTGGCCCCGCCAAACAACGGCGGGTGCGGTGTCACGTCTATGAGGACATAGTTCTGATAGTTGCCATCTTTGGTCTCCCACTGCTCCTCGTGTACGTTGATTGAGTAAGGCTGTGGTGGCGGGCTATTTAAAAATTGCTCTGGCGAAACGATTGTGTTGCCAATGACTACCGTGCGGTCATTACGTCTAACTCGGTCAGGGATACTGGGGTCCTGGGAGATGTACTCTTCACCCACGAACTCATAGACTCCTTGCTCATCACGTTTAACGCTCTTAACTCTTACCAGCACCAGGTCTTCTGAGGTGACGCCTATCGCCCAACGGTCGCCAGGAACACAAGCATACTGGAATGCAGAAGCAGGGCTGGCTACGGCTGTGACTATAGCTTGGTTCCCAATACCTGGCGTAGTTGCCAAGGTGCGGCTCTCTGGGGTGTCGGCTGCCGTGTGCCACACGTACATGTCATAAGTTTTATCACCGTGAATGGTCACCTCACGGTCAAGCACTATGTGATTGGCAGAGCCGTCTAATACCCGCCCACCGTAACCAAACTCGTAATCGGTAGTGATGATCCCCACGCGGGCCTTGTCACCCAACTCAACCGCAACGCCTTCTAAACCCGTCGCCCACGTTACCTCTCTCAAGGTCTGGCGGCGGCGATCGAGTTGCCACTTGGCCTCTCGTATCGCCTCTGACTCTCGGCTGATGCCCCATAAGGCGATGTCGATGTCTTTGATCGGGTCGTTGTTGCCATACACCGACGCAGAGTTTTGAACGTACAGCACGTCCCGCTCGTACTTTAACTCAGCATTGGAGAACGATACGTTGGCTTGATTAGGTCTCAATGGATCGGCAGGAGCGATCCTGACCTGCGTGCGCGACGGGATGGTGTTGCCGGCGTGAAATACCTGCCGCAAGGGCAAGTCGTCACGATCACTGATGATCTTATACTGTTGCTGAGAGTAGATGAGAGCGCTGCGGTAATTACCTAGGATCTGATCTATCCACTCCCTGTGCGGCTTTTTTTGATCCATGACTAAATCAAGCCGGTGCTGTTTCTCCGTACCGCCCAACCCGTCTGGCACCAAAGTGTCGCACAGCGTGGCAAAATCGATAAACGACTGAATGTTGATCTGATTTATGTCAACAAACGCCCCCATCCCATAGCGTGAGTTAGTCATGTAGTCCAACACGCACCACGCCGGGTTGGCAGTCCAGCTGGTGACATAGGCGGTCGGCGTTTGATAGGCTCGCAATTCGTTGCGGCCTCTGAGCATCGCGCTGATCTGTGGGAGGCCACCGTTGAGCTGCGACGTGGCGATTGCCTTAACCGCCGAAACTGCGGTATGGCTAAACGTGGGTGTAGTCTCAGTGATCTCTGTAACGTTTTGAAGCCAGAGCTTCCACTTATCCCAGTCCTCGCGTTGACTGGTGGCCGACTGCCACGTGAGCTTCACATCCCACTCAGACCGTGAGCCAAAGTCGATCTCTATCGCGTCCCAGTGCGCTCCCAAGGCGTCTCCAGTCCAATACACGTCGGCTATCTGCGCGTAGCCAGTTGTGTTAACGTGCTTATAATCGACGGTGTAACGCACCGTTTGCGTGAGACGACGGTCTGGATGCTTGCCCTCGCCGCTCAGTCTCACCAACCCTTCAAGAGCAGCTATCTGTAGCTGGACTTGATCAATCTCAACCCCCTGGGTACGATAGACTATGGGCGCGTCGGTAAACTCCCTGCCATCTCTAAATGTATTGCGGATCTGATCAAATCCAACGAATGAGCTTTGAATCGGAGAGCCAACCTGCGTCTCAAGACTCACGTCCGGCAGCTCTGTCAAGGCGACACCATTGACCTCTAAGCAGCTCACCTCTGTCACCGGCCCCTCGCCCCAGCCAACCAGCATGTTCAGCTGCTGCTTGCGATTGAGCCCCCCACTGCGATAGAGCGTTAGAGGAGAGGTTATAGGCAAGTGGCCCATCTCTGCAATGTCGATAGTGGCCATGAGCATCTGGCCGCCTGTACGGTGCTCGCCGTAGGTAATAGGCACCACGCCGCCAGCTTGATACCGCGTGTTGATGCCCTCCCAGCTGTACTGTGTCGGACGATCGTATCCAGATGTGCTCTTTGGTGTTTTAGGCTTATTAAATAATCCGATGAAAAATTGAACGGTTGACAAGATAGCTGAAATAATGGAGACTATCGTGCTTATTACGCTAAAGATCTCTTTAGGGGTGATGTCGATGATCAACGTGTCATTAGCGGTAAGGGACACATTGCGCCAATTGTCAATCCGTACCCCGTTGACTCTGACCTGAGAGACACAAGCGGCGACCTGCCTCAGCATGTCGTCGCTAGCGAAGATGTCACCCAGGCTGGTGTCTGGTGGTGGTGGCACCAAGCTAGAGTACACGTGCTCGTTGCCGATGATGTCGTGCAGCTCAATGCGCATGAGGTCTACCCACGGCCAAGATGCGTTTTTCATAGCGTGATAGCGGCTCGCACACCACGCCGCCAAACGCTCTACCGGCATGAATAAAGTCCGTATCTGAAACCATGACTGCTATATGATTCACCAACCCGTCAATAAGCTCTGAGAACATCAATACGTCGTAGCGCTGAACAGTGATCGCCAACGGTTGGCGATACACCTTAAGATAATGTCCCCAAGTTGAGTTATGCGGAGGGTTGCTAGGCAGCCCCAGGTCCAGGGATTCATTCAACACCCATCGAACCACACCGTAGCAGTCAAACCCTTCTTGCAGTGTTCGACCCCCGTCCTTATAAGGTGTTCCAACTAGTTCCATTAAAATATAGCAAATTGACGCTGGTTAAGCGGTATGCTAGGAAAATCTTGCCTGTTGTAGATACGCCTTGGCCCTTCAGCGTCGTAGTTAAAATTGTACCCTAGGACAAACCGTGCCACCTCATTGGTAAATACCGTTGCTAAGATTTGAAGCTTGGTCGAATCTTCTTGTCCCGACGACGTTAGAGTCGTGTTGATCAACCGGATCGTTACGTCATTCATGCTTAAGTCATTATCCTTGGCAAAGCGCAGGGCTGCCCCTGTGTAATTGCTCACGTCGATGGTCAGTTGAGGCAGCTCGCCCCCAGTGCGCTGCTCTTCGGCTCCTACGATGAACGGAACTGGCACATACACGCGACTATTGTAGGTTAGCGTTTCTGGATGGCTGGTAAAGTAAGCCGTGGAGTTAGCATTAACCTGGAGGTCAATCAGATGAGTCCAAACCTGTCCCTCAAGAGAATTTTTAAGCGCAATAAAACTTGTGCTGAACGTCTTCACAACCTACTCTTTCCTCTCTTGATGCCGGGTGTAACGGCAAAACTCCTCTATCCTGTCAATCCGTTCACTATTTACGGTGTGCATCAACTCGCAGATCTTTGCCTGGTTCATTATCTTTTCGGTTAGAGAGGCTAGCCCTTTCCATAACCCGAATAGTCCAACGATCCCAGCACCAAGAAGCAAAACGAGTAACGACACTACGCCGCTCAATAGTATCATGCTTGTATTCATTTTTACGGTCCAAATAATGTGTCATGCCGCAGCCCAACCGCTCGTACCAGCGCCAAATGTCTCTTACTGCCAGCTCAATAACCGTGGCTACAACCCCCAACAACAAAGGCAACCTGTAGATCAAGGCTCGATAGGGGTACTCAATAAACAAACCAATAAAGTTATTGTTTGGCTCAATGATGGCATCAAGATCAAACACGATGCTCCATGCCATAGCTATCGCCAAACCTATTATTGCATAGGTGCGAGGGCTGAGTAGACTGGTCTGATGTGATAGTATCCATAGACATGACGTTAAAATCAGCACCGCGAACAACAACGCTACAAAGGTCAAAACCACGTACATGATGCCCCCTCTTTTGCTAAACATCTTGCAAGATCATTGAGCCATTAAATTGCTGCCAATTATTCAAGTAATCGGCTGTTGTGCCTTTGCCTAAAGGCGTATTGTAGTACGCTTTCCAATAGTCGGCTTGACCGTGAAGATGATCTGGGATAGCACTTTTTACCCTCAGATAATGCACCCTGCACATAGCCGTGGCATAATATAGGTTACCAATGACCTCTTCAGATTGAGCCCAATCTGCGATCATCAACTGTTTCAGTTTGTCTACTAGCTTCGAGTTGTAAAGCAGAAAATTGTTCCAAATATCGTCATGGGTTGCAGGCTCCATCTGGTATATCCCTAACGCTGGACCACCGAGTTGTATCAAGTAACGGCCACACGCGCTTTCTTGCATGGCGGTGCCTAACACCAACCTTTCAGCGGGAACGCTCCAAAGGTCAAGCGCCTTCAATGTTGGACGTATGACTTTAAACAGTAAGTGTTTTGGCTCTATCATGTGGTCAACCCAGATTCTATCAACCGTAGTGATATCTTGTACAACCCTGCTGCCACCTCTTCCGTAACCAGCTGCTCTGGTTCAAAGTTGACTCGGTACTTGCAGCCATACTTAGCCAACAGGTCGTCACCGCTGACAGGCGCTGTTGTAAATGTTACAACCCCGGCATTGGGCGTGAGCGAGTAGGCCGTCGTCCAATTGCTGTTTGCCCCCGTGGACGGCCTAAAACTTTGGACAGCAATAGAACCAGCACCGACATAACGATTGGGTAAAAAATAGCTTGTGCGCACACCGTCAGCCTCTCCAAAGATTTGATAGTTTTCCATGGTGCCCCAGCGGCCACCGTCCCAAAAAAACGATCGCCCACCTTGATGCAGGGCATGTAGAGCCGATAAGCATTGGACCTCGCTTTCGCTTAATGGGCCAAGCTCCAACTCAAACGTGTAGAGCGGGCGCTGGCTACGGTTGAAAGCATAGTAAACGCCAGCATCACTGTACTCCACTCGTGACGTGATGGTATTGGCGGTTCTCTTAATGTTAGGCCCGGGGGTCATTGTCAACGTTCTAACATTGGCCATCTCAACGGCTCCTTCTAATCCAATTATTGACCATCTCGCCCACGGCCCCCTTGCGCTCACCGTTGTCTACGATGATCTTTATGATGTCCTCGGGCTTCATGTCGGGCCGTCGTGGCGTGATGTCGCCGTTGATCTGTACCTGCACGTTGGGTTGATTATCTCGCCGTTGACCTGCGGGCTTCATGCGAGCCACGATCTCGTTACCCTCTTCACCTATCAAGCCAACAGTAGGCTGAGTCACTATCCCGCCGCTAGCAAATGGTCTTAGCACGCCTTTAGGCAACGTAAGCATGCCGTTACTTTCTGGCCTACGGTTTACTAGTCCCGGTAACTCTTGCAGCGCTCGCGCCGCCCTTAGCATGTTGTCAGCCGCTGAGTTGAGGCCCAGTCCCGCCGCGTCTAACGTCACTCCCGCTAAACCCAGGGTCAGCCCAGCCGAGTCCAGGTTGATACCAGCTGAACCGACAGCCGCGCTTGCCTCATCCAAGGTCAACCCTGCCGCATTAAGCAGCACGCCTCCAGAGATAAGATCAGCCCCATCGGTAGGATCAGCTTCGCCTGCTTGAATATAGCGTGCGTCTTCTGTGGCACTGCGATCAGGCTTGGCGGGCTTCATGCGGGCCACGATCTCTGGCCCCTCTTCCCCGATCACGCCCACCACCGGACCTTGAGCTATCGTACCTGACCCAAAGTGCGGCAAGTTAGTTGTCCAATGAGGCAGCTGCTTGCCAGCGTTAGAGACTACTCCACCCTTACCGAATGAAAACAATTTACTAATCGAGCTAAATATATTTATCGCCGTGCCGACGGTGCTTAATGCGCCCTGAACTGCGCCAATGATGCCGTTGGCACCGCCGCCAACACCTCCGGTTATCCCAGCGATGCCCCTGACCGACTGTGTCAGCATCTGGGTAAACGAACGGAAGCCACCCTCCAACTGATTCGTAGCAGCATCAAGATCGTTGATCGAACTGCCTGTAGTGTCGGTAGCCTGGCGAAACTCCTCATAGTCATCTTCAGCTGAATCTAACAGCGCATAGTCAAACTCTCCACCACCGCCGCCTTCAATGCCAGTACCAGCGGCCAACGATGGCTTCACGGACGCCAACTTGCCGTCACCTGCTGGCACAACAGCCTGTAGATCTGGAATCTTCAGCGCTTGTAGGTGTTGAGCGGCCTGTAACAACGAGGTGCCTGCCATGTCTAGCTTATCAGAAGCAGGTAACAATCTATCCACGGCCGCGAGCTGCGCCACGGATGACTCGGTTATCTTTTGGGCGGCTTCAACCTGTGCTGCTTGAGCTTTGTCTTCGGCGCTTGCAGGCTTGGCCTTTTCTCCTAAACCTAGAATGGATTTAAGACTGCCGCTCAACACCCCTGTAAGGGTGGTTGGCCGTTTACCCGTCTCTTCGGCTATCTTATCTAACTGCGGTTCTAACAATTTCGCCAGCCCGGTCTGCAACAAGTCGGAGAATATTGCCTTACCCATCGATTGAAGCAGTTTTTTAAATGACCCCCGTTCACCCTCAAACACCTCTAAAAATTTGTCCACAAAATCCTTGGCAACGCCCTCCGCCGCCTCACGCGATTGGCGGCGCATCTCTTCCATGGTCTTGTCAAAGCCGGTGCGTAGCTTCTCCAATTCGTTCTTGGCTGCACCTATCCTAGCTTCTATTAACGTCCTTTGCCCATCGGTGCCCGGTTCATGCTCTAACCGCTGTTTCTCCAGCTCCAACAGGTCGATCTGAAGCTGCTTTAACTTGCGTTGCGCTGCATCTAGCTCTGCTACCTTGGCAAGGATGATCGTGTATGGCTGCTCCTGACTCTTTAAGGCGTCGAGCTGATCCTGAAGCACGGTAACCACAGATTGTTGAGCTATAACTAATTCATCTGTAGTGAGTTTTTGGTCGGCGATGGCTTGCCGTTCTACCTCCAGACGGCTTTCGTTGGTGTAGATCTGGCCCTCTTCTGCAGCGTCCTGGTCAAACCGCGCTCCAGCCTCTTGCCTTTCCTTTTCCGCTTGAGTGAGTCTGTCTAAATTACGCCTGGCAGTGATGTACCACTCGTTCAGCTCCTTTAGCTTATCTACTTTTTCTTTGTCTAACGGGATACCGCTTTCAAGTTCGTAACGGTAAATCTGCTGTGCCAGCGTCAACCGTTGCACAGCATCCTCGCCAAGCAGCAATTTTTCCTCTTCCAGCTCCAGCTTGTCAGCCTGATCAAGAAGAGACTTAGTAAAATTCTTGACGGCCATATCTTCGCGCAAGGACTGAGTGAGACGAAGAATTTCATCGGCGTACTTCTTGATGGCTTCTGGTTTGATGCCTTCGGCGACAGCCTTTAAATTGATGCCATACATCAAAGCCGCATCACCGCCTTCTTCCAACTCTTTACGCTGTATCTTAAGAGCGTCAACTTGGCTTTGCAGGCTCTTGGTAAACGATTCAAGCGCTTTTTGAGCCTTGGCGTCTACCAGATTTGAGTTATCAAGCTCTTTACCGGGCTCAACCGCTAAGAGTTTTTTCATCGCCGCATCTACCGACTGTATGGCTATGCCAGCTTTTTGAGCTTGCTCTTTTAACGCCAAAAAAACTGTTAATGACGCAGCTGTGCTAGGCGGCAATTGACCCAAAGATATGATCTTTTCTTTTAACTCATCTACAGAGAGCTTGGCCGTGTCGGTAAACGTCAATCCGAGTTGATCAAAGGCGCTCTTAGCCTTAGCAAATTGATCCTCTAATTGCTTACTAGTATCCTCCAAAGTCTTGACATAACCGAACCTCTCTACTGAGAGCTTGAAGGTCTCTAACTCAAATCGACTCTTCTTGATCTGATCAGCTAACACAATAAATCTTACCCCAGCGTCGCTGGTGTCGAGTTGTAGATCTTGAAGCGCCTTCTCTAAGTCTGTCTTAGACAGATCAGCAAGCGCCGCCATCTCTTCTTCACTCTTACCAGATGCCTCTGCTAGGTCCTTTATAGATTGAGACAGCGACCCTTCCAGGATTGTAAGAGACGCGGCCTTACTAGCCACAAGGTCTTGAGCATCTCCTAGCCCTATAATCGCTACAGCTGCTGCACCAGTTGCTATGGTTATAGCAGCTATAGGTCCTAAAGCACCCGTAAACAGGGCAGCCAACGCGCCACCACCAGCCAGAGCAGCTAGCGCAGGGGCAAACTTAGCTACAAGACCAAACAAGGTGCTGATACCGTTGATAAGAGTCGCTAAACCAGCCTGCATGTCCGGGTCTGACAAGACTCTGGAGAGTTCGCCCATCAACGACGTATAGTTCTCCAACACCCCCGCCTTACCCAACTCAGAGTTGAGCTCAAATAGCGCGTTTTTCACGCGAGCCATCGAGCTTTGCACGTCGCTTGCCGCAGCAGCCACCTGCGGGCCAAACACGCGGTCAAACTCTTTGGCCAACTTTGGGAGCAGGTCCGTAGCCATGACTTGCCCGCTTGAGACCATCTTGTCTAATTGACTGGTGCTCACGCCCATCGCTTTGGCGGCTAACTGAAAGGCCCCAGGAATGCGCTGGCCGAGTTGTCTTCTGAGCTCTTCCATCGAGACCGTGCCCTTGCTGATCATCTGCTCAAGGGCCAGAAATACCAACCGCGTGGTCATACCGTCAGCGTTCATGACGGTCAAAGCCTGAGCCGTGCTGGTGAATATCTTACGAACTGTTTCAAGAGAGAGCCCAGCCTGCACGGCGGCCACGCCGAACTGGCCATAGGTCTCGGCCAACTCTTGCAGCGGCAACCCTAACCGCTCGGCCTCAGCTCGCACAAAGGCGAACTCCTTGGCCCCTGCGGCGGCACCGCCGGTGGCAATCTCAAAGAACCGTGTCATCTTATCCAGGCTGATCTGGACCTCAATGATAGACTGGACAAGCTTCTTGAAGGTGATGGCGATGAATGATGCCTGTAGGGCGCGTACCGTGGTGCTCAAGACGGAGAACTTGCCATTGAGCCCATCTAACGCTTTTCCAGTGGCAGCAGACTGCCTGGCGGTGCTACTGCTGCTTTTGTCCAGCTTGCCCAACTCAGAGTTGATCTTGCGCAACTCGTCAGACATCTGGTCAACGGCGGTGATGACGACTTGTATTTGGTTGGTCTCAGCCATTGGCCTCTATATCCATGTCAAACGCTGCCTGTTTGGCCCTACGAGCAGCGGCAAAAGCCTCGCGACGGGTAGCTATGACGCCCTTGCGCCGCTGCTGCGCGGCCTCGTCATGAGATTTAATCTCGTCGGCTACCCCTAGCAGCATGGTATTTAAATCGAAAAAGAATCGTTCATAATCAGTTTTGAACACCTCCATCGGCAGCAGGCTCGACGGCCTCTGCCCGTATCTCTTGCCCATCTGGTCCAGGAGGCCCGGCCCCTGTCCCGCGAAAAAAGCGCTCCATATCTGCTAGACCTGCCAGCTCGTATGACCAGTGGATGATCTCGCCAACCAGGTACTCGCCATCGCCGCCCAGGTCACCGGCGCATATCTGACCTTCAGGGCACTCGCCGTCGCTACCAAACCAGACCTTAGGGGCCACTACGCCCCTGGTCAGGTAGAACTGCGTCACTTGGCGCTCAGCTTCAGGGTCTTGCTCGGCCTTCTCCTTGAGGTCATTCAACGCCTCTTGAACGGTCTTAGTAAGATGCATAGGGACCTGTCCCATGCCGGTCAAAAACTCCTTGATGCTCACGCGCCGAATCGTGAACCGTTGCCCCGAAAACGGCGCCACCACGTCCTTACGAAACTTGTTTAACTCCAATTCTGCCATCTCACTGCCCTCCATCTTTCTTGACAACACCCAAGACAGAGTCCAGTTGATCGCGCTGCTGCGATTGTAGATGCTCTGCCTCGTCTAGATAGATACCAATGCGGAGCATATTTTTAGCCACTGTAGCTGCCTCGTCAGCCCCTGCCAATCGCTCACGTAGGTCGATCATGATGTCTTCAGCCTCTTCTTTTCTATCTAGCGACACGTAAAACTCAACCATCTGCAACAACGTAAGAACATAGCTAGCCCCGTAGCGAAACCACGCTACCGACTCCGGGTCTGCTCCCAGTACCAGTTCGGCGTTGCCGCGCATCCTCGAAAAGTTGCGTGTGCCGATCACCGCCATCTGATATCTCAGTCAAACGCGATACGCCATTCATCATTGCCGTTGCGTTCATACGCCTGGTAGTCCGTGTTGAAGATAGCCAGGCCTTCCTTGTCGCCGCGGCCAGAGGTTTTGGCGATAGCCTGACTCATCGTTAGCGTCACTCGATTACCGGCATCCACACCAGCCACTACCTGGATGATCGAGCCGGAGGTGGACCGCCAGTTAGCTATCCAGTTATGGCTACTTGTGTTACTGGCCTCTGGGTCCATCGAGCCGCCTGGCGCGCGCTCCGTGATCAACACTCTAAACACGCCAGAACCAGAGGCTGCCCACGAGGCCCGTTGCTCAAACAGCGTGTTGTTCGTGTTAAAGTTCAGGTTCTCGATCACCGCCCCAAGCGACTCAACGATTACCGACCCGGAGCCGACCCACCGTGGCGGAGCCAAGGTAGGTAACCCAACAGGGTTACCACGCGTGGTAGATGCCTCCGTGGTTAGCTGCCCACGGAAGGTAAACTCTGCTATAGGCGGCGTGGCGGCTACAAACAATAAATTGACGTTGCCCATCGCACCGACGATACGGTGATCAAAGCCGTCGATGTGCGCCACCATCGTAACCGATGCTTGGCTTTGCACCCGGCCAGCCGGAATGTAGCTGTACTCACCACGAGCCGCAGCGTTGCTGGTGACGAACGTCTCCAAGGCTCCACAGGCCCTTAACAGATCGCCCAGTGGCGGCTTATCGCCAGCGGTGTAGCTGCCTCCTGCAACGCCCTGGACGAACGTCCTAAAGGTCACCCCCACCGGCCTCACCGTAGCGAATGGTCGTGAGAAGCCCAAGGTTGATAGCCCGCCCGTTTGCTCTACGTACTCTTGGCCAATGTCGATGGTCATCGGTTCAATCAGCCTGATGGCCTGATATGAGTTCGATTCTTGCGGCGCTCGGTCCGTACCGTAGACGCTTTCTACAGCGGTAAGAAGAATTTGACGACGATTGATTGATACGTCTGGCATAACTCGCCTCCTTTTTACAATCCTGTTCCTGAGAACAATTCAAATTCAGCCGATATTGAGTGCGCCCCGACGTAGCCTTGCTCAGATTCGGGCCGTATCACTTGCCACACCAACGGCGAGCGAGTGAGTCCTACGCCCTTGATCCGGTCAAAGTCAGTCCAGTCGCGCAAAAAGTCTAACAACAACCCCCCGACATGAAACATGGCCTCGTCCATGCGCTGACGGCTGTGCGCGTCATAGATCCAGATGGAAAACACGACTCTTGCCGTCAATCTTCGCGTCTGCAGGGTATAAGCACCGCTCCCCCTGGCCACGTCTTCCCACGGCGTCTCTAGATAGTATTCAATCGCTGGCATGTCAGCGAACGTAATCTCGTCAACGTCGTAGATGATGTTGCGAATCTCAGTGAACCTTTCATCCAACCGCAACCGCTCACCCAACGGGACGATCAGGTCACGGTAAACATCTATCGCCGGCTCAGCCATTAGCTCTCCGTTCCGTCTCTTTGACGTAGTTAATAGCCGCTTTCAGCAGGTCTTTCATCAAAGTTGGCTCGTTTTCTCTCGGTAGCATCCTTCGTTTTGGCACCCCAGGGTTCTTCAACACGTAACGAACAAATGCGGTACCAGCCTCAGCCTTTTTCAAGGAGATAGTTTTCCCAGATGCTAAACGCTTGGTCTTGACTGCCGTGCCAATAGCCACAGGAAACGCCAACACTCCACCTGGCTTTCGTGGTCGGATCTGAATGTACCCTTTACCAGCAGCAATGCCTGTCCCTTTCTCGTGCCATAGTGCCGTCTTTAATGGTGACCCAACAACGGCCTCGGTACTGCTCCATCTAGGCACAAAGCTGGCTCGCAACAGCCCAGTGTCTTGCAGCACACGGCCAGCCCCACCACGTCTACCCGCCAAGGTGCCGGGTCTAAGAGGCTTCCATCCTCCTACCATACCGCCTTCGCTGGTAAAGTTACGGTTGATCCAGTTCAACGCTAAGATCGCCCACCTGGAGTGAAGGTCACGTCGGTTAGCCATCTTGATAGCTAACTGCGTGGTCATGGTCCTCACCTTAGCCACCCCTTTCACCGCTACCTTAAACTCCAACTTTGCCATGCTCGTTAGCTGTCCTGTGCCTCTTCGGCATCTAAAATATCTTGATCGATGTTTTGCTCTGTCATTGACCGCCGCCCAAATGTCGGCACCCCATCTTGGACGCCGCCCGTGATATAATCAACAGGAGCAGCCTTACGGGTAGTGCCGTCTACAGTAGCGTCGCCCTCGACTACGTCATTCAAAAAATCGACAAAGTCGTTTCTTAGCTTGGCAAACGCCGGAGGTATCTCGTTCTTCTCGCTTGTACCAAAGGTCCCGTAGAGCGTGTAAACAGATAGAAACTCTTCTCCCTGCGCGATGTACGCAGGCGACGGAGAAAATGGCACCGTCATGACGGTCCCAAGCCTCGCATTGATGTAAGCGTAAGCCGCAGTCATGTGCGGCGCCACGTCACGCTCAGTCAAGTCGCCACGGCCCACTAGCTGCCTGGCTATCCGCAGCACGTTGTTCTTGTTGCCGTAGCTGTAGAATGACATTGGTTCGGTCTTGGCTATCTCAAAGATGCCGCGGGTAACTGTGTATAACGATCCCTGAATAGACCCGCTACCAAACACCTTCCACTCGTAGGTGTAAAAACCAACTGAGCTGGGCAGCTGGCGAAACACGTAAAAGTTGCCTTTGGTAACATCACCACCGCTCGCCGTTACCGTTTGACCTGATTGAACAGCCGTCGGCTGCAGGATCGACCCGTCCGTGTTATAGATCGTAAAGACAACGGTTGACGGTATCGACTGTGAATTTAAGTAGCTGAACATTCGCAGGTCATCAGCCTCAAACCTATCTATGTTACCGCTAAGATCAAAAGCCATCTTGCGCCTCAGTATATGTTTGTGTCATCCTTACCAGGTCTTATTACACTGGCCAATGATCGGCCTCGCTCTTTGATGTTATCAGCAGCCCGATTGATGACCTCGGTTCCTCGGCGCACCAACCCCTGACCCCCGCGTAACGATTGCGTCACCCTGTTGTGCGCCGCATGGATGCCTGACACTATTTCGGTACCCAGGCCTCTTATCATACCATAGGTCAGTACCGCAGTAGCAGCTATGGTCCGAAACAGACTCATGCTTTTACTTTGCGCACCGACCATTATCGTCAATGCTGCCACCGTCCTGACTATCACGGTTAACCTGCTTATGCCTGTAGCCATCAGCAGTGACGCGCTCAATAGTTTACCTACAAGTATCCTGACCTCACCTGATAGATGAACGGCTGCACTGATCGCCTTACTAATGATTGCACCGTGACCTACGGCGCCCGCTAACACGACAGCTGAACTCATGGTCCTGAATAAACTCGCTACCGTGTTTACTGCCGGAGTTATCTCGACTCGGCTAGCTAACATGCGCCCATACACTTGTAGCCTGTTGACTCCGACCGCCTCTAGTGCAGACGCGCTTATCGTTCTTGCCGATGATTTAATCTGTGATAACGCACCGCTCAACGCGACAGCGCTTTGTAGTCTATAAGCGATCTCGCGGGTCATCGTTGCGGCCATGCTTAGACCTACGGCGATAGTCTCTTGAACGAATTGTGACGCTGAGGTAGCCCTAGTTATAACTGGCGTTAGCACGTTATTGACGATGATCGACCGCAAGGCGTGCAACAGAGCTGTCACATCAACCTGATCCATCAATTGTCCGGCTATGGTCCTGGCGTGCGTAGCGCGATTCGTAAAAGAAGTCGCTATCACCAGCGCAACGGCTAGGGCTTGACGAAATAGCCCAGCAGACGCGGTTACGGATGTCGCCAGTAAATCATTGACCGTTATCGACACGCTCAACAGCCTGTTTACCGCCGCCGTCAATACCGCGCCGGCAGCCACGGTCTTGGATATACCGCGCATCAACGCGGCGGTTCCTACCGCAACAGCGTCAACGGCTTGTTGGAAGGTCTGAGCGACGTTCGAAGATCTATCAATGGTCGTAGTTAAAACACTGCTGGCGGCTAGGTCACGAAACAACTGCATCAACCGGCCGACTCCGGGAGTTATAGCGGACGAGGTTGAGAGGCTTACCGCCGCAACCAACGGTCGAGCCATCGACGCCGCTTCTACGATAGCCGCGCTTATGGCCCGCGTCACCAGGCCCATAGATCGGCTTATGGCCGCCGCTAAGACCGCTTCGGTTGACAGCGTTTTAGCAAAGCCGCGAACCATTCCTGCTATGTCGACCAAGGCTGCATCTATCGCTTGTTGATACGCTTGAGCAACGTTAGAAAACCTACTGATGGTTGTTGACAGGACAACACCTGGGTTCACGGCGCGGAACAAAGACGCCAGTTTACTGACCGTAGCCGTGCCGGCCATAGACGTGGCCAAGGCTTGAAGACGCTCCAGCCGCTCAACGACCGATGAACCGTCAAGAAGCTGAGCGGCCACGGTACGAGCCACGGTCCCCATTGATTGCGCCATCTTAAACGCTGTCACGGACTGAGAGCTTAAAGTCTTCGCTATCTTTTTACTCAAGACGGCAGAAGATACGGCTGCGGCGCTGATGGCGAGCAGCCAGATCAATAGCTGGGCCAAGTTTGAGGCACTCAACAAAGCCGCAGCTACCAACCTAGTGTACGATTGTGTTGACGCCAGCGTTACCGACTCAATCAGCTGAGCCGCTACAGACCTGTACAGGCTAAGCACCGTTGCAGTTGACCCAGTCAAGGACGACTCTGATGATATGCGGGCGCCCATGCCTCTCTGGATACCCATGGCTACCGTATCACTAGCGGCAACAGACCTAAACAGCGACGCTAATTTAATCATACTCGGAGCAGACAACTCGGAGGCGGCTAATGTCTGAAAGTATGTTTGAGCCCCTGCCGGTCCAGTCGCCGGTACTCCCATGCCGCGCCAAAACAGCAGCGGGTATCGCAGACCGCCAAGCGTCTCGGCTATCCAATCGAGAAAACCTACACCCATCGTCGCAGCTGCCGTCGTGGCAACGGCTATGCTCTGCTGCCAAAACGACTTAGATGTGTTCATCGACAGCCCGATAAATTGTATCAATGCCGTAGGCACCTGTTTACCGATCTTACGTTGTATCGCTGGTATAGCCGTTGAGCTGGCGTCGAGTGCCTGTTGTATGTGACTGGAGTAGGTGATCTGAATCGTAACAGCGTCAAAACGTTGATCCACCGCCGCGCTGCCGCCCGTATTGCTCGTAGTGACGGTATACGCAAGCTCTAGCCTAACGTTGGTGGCGGCCTCTACGTATGCTGCCTGCACTGCGCGTATGCTGCCAGCCGCCCCAGCCGTATAGTCGTGAGTGGCGGTGCTGATTGACGTTGAGATCAACTCAGTGCCTGCGCCGCAAACGTTGTCGCCCGCATCGTCCACCAACCGCATGATGATGGAATGACTACTCAGTTTAGTAGCCGAGACTAGACTTTCGCTCCATGCCGTGACTTGGACGCTGCTTATCTGGGCATCGGTGCTGATACCAAAGATGGTGGCCCAGCTATCCCCGGCTCCGGCCTTAACTCCACGTTCAGACTCCGTGACATTTTTTGTCGCTTGGGTAAATTGAGCCGCCACGGCTGCATCAGCCACTCGCGCATAGACGATACCGGAATCGCCGGCATCAGCTAATGTTTCCCAACTGTCGGTAGCGTCCCAGTTGGTCCAAGTAATACTTGCTGTGGCCACTTACTTGCCTAGGCTCCTCATGTGCTCAATCCAAGGATTACTGTCGTACCCACATACCTTACAGACACCGTGCTCCCACTCAACCTCACGTGGTTGCCCGTGGCTGCCGTGAGGGATAGTGAGGCATAACTCTCGGCACTCATCACAGCAGTAGCACTGGTTGCTGTCGGCCGCTGTGTCGTTGTCTCTTAAGGTGGTAGCGCACTGTTGCCTCTCGCTTAACCTATCTGAGTGTCTTATGCACGCGTGAACCATGCTTAATTACCTTGTCTAGCTTGGATCTGATTCTACGATTGGGTCCGCGCTAGCGTTAGTTGTCAACGTTGCCGTCCATACTGCCGTCGAGTCGTTCTCGTCATAGATCGTCATGATGCCGCCAGACGTAGTGATCCTGTTCCGCAGGGTCCGCAGAGCATTGATCGGGCTGCGTGCCGCTATGACCGAGACGCTCGACATTGCCACACCAAACATGGCTGCTCTTTGAATGTCCCACACCCCGCTTGAGCCAGTGATCATGTAGTCAAACTCATTGGCCGGCATGACTGTGTATTCATGCCATACCGGTAAGCAATTAAGCGACGTAGTAGAGGCGACCAATCTACCCAAGGAGCCCGTGTCGGTATTGTCGAACTGAACAGAGTACATGCCGGTTGAAGCGCCGCTCGCAAGTACCCGTTGAGAAGCTGTATTGGTTACGTTCCTGGCTACAGCAGCGGCACCGTTCTTGAACAACATCAGCGTAGAGTTAGTCAGCGTGGTGCCAAGAGAGTTGACAAATACACCGGAGGTGTCAGTAAACGGACCCAGAAGGACAGTAGTCGAAGTTGCCTGTCTCAGAAAAAACATTTTACATTCTCCTTCGTCTAGCGTTCATAAAAGTAGCCGCCTCAGCCGTTCCCGGACCAAACGCGATATAGCCGACGAACGCCGCAACGGTATCAGCATTGTCAATGCATGTCATAGTAAATCCGTCTGCATCCATTGATTTGCATTTGCACAGTCCGACCACTGCACCAGTAGCATCAAGGTTAATGTATGCCTGATCGTAATCGATCGCAGACCAAGCTTCCGAGGGGTTAGGCGCATAATTTTCCCTGATAGCATGGGCGACTTGACTACTCGGTCCCGTAAATACACCGATTGAGAATTGTCCAGGTGACGTAGAGGCATCTTGAATACTCTCCACTCGATTCACCGACACGCACATGACGGCAGCAGGCCTAAAGCCCAAACCACTAATAACAATGTCAGTAGTATCGGTTTTAGTAGCAAAATCACCAGCGACATAGTTCCCGCCCACAAGCAGTGCTAGCGGCACATTCCGAGTAGCGGATGCTTCCAGCATATTGATTTCAAAACCGTTGGCCGGACTTGATTGAAATTCAGTAAATTCAGCTCTTTCAGTAATGATTATTGGCGGATCGTTATTTTTACCCAATTCGGCTAACACTTCATCCCCATAACCGTATGACCCTGCCCGTCCAGCCGTTTGCGTGTCAGCTGTATTCATTACACAGATAAATTCGTTCGATGGTCCCGTTGCGGCACCAAAACCAAGTTGTCCGCCAGCTAAAACAGACCCGTATCCTGCCCCATTATTACAACTGAGTAACATTGCTAAGGTAGGAACAAACGTTGTTGTGACATTTTGCGCGCCAGTAGTTGCGTTGTGTATAAAATCTAACGTTTCCTGGTTAGTAATAGAGTCGCCGCCAAGCGAAAGATACGAAACACGTATCGCTACCTCGAAGGCATCATCAACCACAACGTCGAATCCATCGGCGTCCGTTGTGTAATCGCCAAGCCCCTCGACTGTCCCGTCAGTAGCAATCGTTGCAATACAAGCAACGTTGCTCATATACTGATCGGTATTGGTTGGAGATACATTATCCTCTGATTGCAGCGTCGCACACCGTCGATCTGTAGTAGAGACAGCAAATCCAACACCAAAGCGTAGATTCGCGCTACCTGCTGTATTAGTAGCTTCGTTGCGACCACTCCAAAAAAAGATTGTCAATTTAGGCTGAAAACCAAAACCACGCAATTGAATTGTGGTGGAATCGGATGCAGGAATATTAAATGTGCCGACTTTTGCTTGAATTGCCATTAGACTACACCAGCACCAGCTTTTATTTCCGCAGCTAATGATGCATTAGCTGCCGCTGGCGAATATGAATACGGCGGCGTAAATATACCGCTAGTGTTGAATTCCTGATATGCTTCATCACCAGACTCCGAGTATGGGTTAGTCACTTTGATAGCCGTAGCATTGCCACCCTCGGTAGTGATATGAGCAACAGCTGGATACACCCAAGTATCATTATTATAGCAATCACTTTCGCTAAGGTAGCTACCTTCAATCGATACTTGCACACCAATCCAATCATTCGTATTGGCTCCGTCAAAATAATTATTAAAGCTGTGCAGCTTTCCACGCCGCATCAATGGATGGCGCACATGGGAATTGAAATAGTTACGATAACTCGTAACCGTGCAACTTGTCGCATTTGTAAGTGATGGATCGTTGACATAGAGCCACGCGCCATGATCGGTGTCTACTTGCTGCTGAAAGTCACAATAAGACACGGTAATATTGTAAGGCGCTGGATGAATAACATCGGACGGAGTAATCCGTAACCCCTCAATATCGGATGCATTTGTCTCGATAGTAAGATGATCCAACCAAACGTTATAAATGTTGTCACCTAATGTTAGCCTAGCCGACGAGCCGAAACTTTCAGAAAAGGTAATATTATGTAAAATGACATTGTTAATATCTAATGGACTTGGGCCGCCAAAATTGCCTATAAAAAAAGCGCCAGACCCAGTGCCAGCAATTACGATACTGGCGTTTCTACCGTCTACCGTTTTGTTTGATCTACACACTAAGGCACTTGTCAGCGTGATCGTCCCGCTCACATCAAACACGATCCAACGTGTTGTCGTATCTTCGAGAAACGATCGCAGAGAGCCAGCGCCGGAATCGTTGAGAGTCGTCACATGAGATTCGACCCCTCCGAAACCGCCAGTTGTGTTTTGGCCGTACCCGACTGGTGTACCTAGCCCGTTCAAAGCTGATGACGGCACTATTCTTATCACAGCTTGTTGCCCACCAATCTTGGTTTTTATGCGAACATCTATCGCCTGCCTCCAAAAAGCACCTCCAGTATTTATACGCCCGCTCATGCCTAGCCGCGCTGCTATCGCCTGATACCAAGTCACCGGCACCTCACCAGGCTGTCTTGTCCACTTGATACGATAGATGTTAGAACGTGCCATGACTTATTTACCCGCCAGCCTACGCAAGAGACCAATCATCCCACCGAACCCAGGCGACCGCGTGACCTGCCTATAAATGGTGATACGTATCGAATCGACTTGGAACGTCTCTGTGGTAACAGAATCTTTACGCACGGCCACACCAAACCCAGTTGCGTTGATGTCGTCCGTGGTCCAGGTACCCTCCCACAAATAGTTCTCACCACCAGTCTCAAGAAACGCCTCAGTAGACGTCACGTTGATCGTGCTACTAGAAGATTGGATGACTCCAGCCTTGACCAATCGCGCTACCAACGTGCTAGACGATGATAAGCACTTGCACTCAACCTCAGCCTTGATGCCTGTTACTTGATCCCCTTCTCTTAGATCAAAGCCGAACTGTGTCACCACCAACCATTGACTCGTCTGGTTGCCGAGGACAGCTGCAGCGTATTGATCGTTTGAGGCTGTTGCAAAGCCTGGATTGGTCCAAGCCACGTCGCCTTCAATGGCGCTGTTGGTGCCCGCACCACCATAACGCGGACCCGTTGATGGATAGACGACTGGAATTTTAGTGCCCCAACGAAACCACATGAACGGCACGCGGTTCAACGTTGCCAATATCGTACCTGTAAACGCTGACACGCGCCCTGACGTGCTTACGAGAGCGGTCAAGAAAAACATCTCTACGTCTTTACTGATATCAACCGCTGAGTGCGTAACCACGTCAATCAAGATCTGTGCTGGAGCCTTAGGTAACGAGTGAGAACCAAACATGGCCAGATTGTAAGGCAAGGTTCTTAGCGCAGCGGAGATGCCCTTACGTGCTGCACCAACGTCGGCCACGGTCTTCACCAGTGCCCCGTTATAAAATAGAGTGGCGTCCTTCCACGCCTCGCCCGTTACCGTCATGCTAACATCCAACGCCTTCAAGATGATCCCGTGCTCAACGAGGAGCGTGTCAACGATGTTGACGACAGCACCTTCGATGAACTTACCTATGCTCCAACCCGTCTCGTTGATGGCCGCACTAGCCGCAGTCGCCGCTTCAATAACCGTGCTAAACAACCTGCTGCTTTGCGACACCGAAGCAACGGCAATCATCGACGTTGCTATGTTCTTACCCAGCAACACAATGATAGCCACTGTAGAGTGACACACAGCCTCTATAGCCACTAACGATGTCCCTACCGATACTGGGCGGGGGATATCAGCAGCGATCAACGCGGCTAGGTCCATAGCCTGAGCGTGAAGCACGCCAATCTTAGCAAAGGCCCCTGCGCTAAGCTGCCTAGCTTGGATCAATTGGGAACGGAGAATATCCCTCGTTGCCTCTCCTACCATTGCCGTCAAAGCCGTAACGGTGACCGACACCAAGCCGCGGTCGCTGCTGACCGCCCCAACCAACAGCGCCGAGGCGCTTAACGCTTGGTTTAACGACAGCATCTTGCCAGCGTTTGTTGTTGACACGGCCTTGCTCGATACCTGCCGCCCAAACAGCAACAGCCTTGACGAGCTAGAGGCCAGCACAGCCCTAGCAGCCACGGCCACCGGGCGTATCGGTATCGGAGACAAGCCTCCAGTAACAGCCGCTCGCGCCGTTAGGTTGGTGAACAGCCTGCGCCCACCGGCAACCACCGAGGCCGTTATTACATTGCTAGCGATAGCGAGAAAGCGCCGTCGACTGACAGCTGAAAGGATCGATGCTGCCCCTGAGACGTTTAGCTCGAGGAACAGCATCCGTGAGACAACAACCCTGGCGATGACAGCAGCACGCACGTTGACCAACCAAGGTGCGCTGCTCCATAATCTTAGCTCTGGAATGTTGCACAATGCCGCCACGATTGCCACCCTGTGAATCCCCTGACCTGGACTGAACCAAAAACCAACATTCTTGCCTGCGACTCTGGGCGGTGGCTTGCCTTTGCGGTGTCGTCCGCTTTCTAGGAAGCTTGTCGACTTAGATCGTCGATGCTGCCCTCCTTTTGAACGAAACAACATCCTGCATTACCGTCACTCGCTCTTGCTGCTCATCACGCGGCGCTTATGTCGCCAAGCCCGAGTTCGTGAGGGTCATCGTGAACTCAATGCGGTCGTTCGTTGCCAAGGCCACCGTGCTAAAGTTGCCCTTGATCAGCAGCGTGCCAGAGTTGTTGTTAAACAACCCAGCGTTGGTGATCGATGCTACGGCAGCCGCCGTCATCGTCGCGATCCACTGGTTTTGATTGAACGCGCTGATGCTTGCCGCCGCCGCCACCCGTGAGTGCGACTCGGTAAACAACGTCGTGTCAGCTATCGCAGCCGTCCCGGTGCCTTCGCCCCAACCAATCTGAAATGTAGTTGTAGTAATCGTGGCATTTATTAGCTGCGCAAGCCATGCGGTGCCGCAGGTTGTAAAAACGTTTGCCATTGAAACCTCCTGTTATATCTTCCCACTGATCCGTAGCCGCTCTGTAGACCCTGACCTTGATCTCTGCCTGTGGTTCTAGCGACGCATCTGACACGCTGCCTTACCCTCTCTCACTTGGCATATGTTCCCTCGTAAGGGAAAAACTTTGCTGTCAATAGATTGTCGATGATCTTACGAGCCTCCTCCTTGTCGGCGGCTCTAAACTTACACGTGCCGTTGAGCGCGGCTCCCTGCGGCTTAACGTCCATGCTCACGCACACCTCCGTGCCCTCACCCATCAGCGCCAGCGCCTCGGAGTAATAGTTCAAGGCGTCCTCACTCAAGAAGGCGTACTCATTGGTCAAGAAGTGCTTGCGGAAAGACCTGATCACGTTCTCTAGGTGCGGCCTCACGTCTGGCGTCACCCGGTGACCGTTAGCCTCCATCGCGTACTTGGCCACGTGCATCTCGTCACGGATGTCGTAGAGGAAGATCCCCAGTATCCTCTCCGGGTACTTGACACGGTCACATTGAAGCAGTTTAAAGTTACGCCAAAACCTTTTGCGCCTAATGGATTCGGTTAGGTAGCCGTCATGGTGGATGTGAACATCGGTGATCAGCATACAGCCTTGGCCCACGCCCTTGTTGATGCCGAATTCTGCGTGCTCGTGGACGCAGTTATGAACAATTACCCCTCCAGCAACAAAATTGTGATTAGGCGCGGGCATCTCAATGTTATAAACATCCTCAACACCGCCATCTTTGATAGCTACAATCTTGTGATTGGCTGCCCTGGCCCTAGCAGCTCGACGAATACCTTCAATTCTTTTCTGCCTCACTATAGGATCAGCCCAAGTCTTCTTATTAAGTTCGGCACGCCTTTCTATAGTCCAAACTTGATTTAACCTTTGCCCGGCTCCCCTCAATCTACTCTTAGCGCCGATCAGCGCTTTAGTTTCGCTGCCATGCCGTCGACCCCACATGGAATTATTGGCACCATCGCATGGAGCGTGATTGTCGACTATCCTCTTTTTAGTATCCTCGCTAACATGCCTACCTACATTATGATGCAGCGCATGCTCCCGAGCGGTTAATAGCTGTAAGTTACTTGGATCATTATTTATCGGATCATGATCCCTATGGTGGACATGATAACCTTTAGGGATCGGACCGTTGATCGTCTCATATATAAACCGATGCTCATCGACTACCATGCCGGTACCACGTTGTGCGATCCGCCATCCCCGGTTAACAGGACTACGTCCATCTTTCAGCCGATAACATGGCATCAACCTCATTCCCGGTCTTAACTCAGAGGCTGGTACATAATCTCCAGGCTGAACATCCTTCCATGCCTTTCGCAGTAAAAATAAATGTTCTGGAGTAGCTTTAATAATGGTGCCATCATCTAGCTCTATCTCTAACACCTTAACTTGACGACGCGTCATGCCTACCCAATTAGCCTGTTCGATAGAGATTCTTGCCTTCTGGTGATCGTAACAATAAACCCAAGGTCGTTGTCCGACCAAATCTTTGATGGCTAGGGCTCCTTTAGCTGTACTGATTAAAGTATCTCCAGACAAACAGCCATAAAATTTTATGCCTACACCGTTGCGGAACAGCCTGACCGGGATGTCTTTCTTCAACACCCCAGCCGGATCAACGGCCACGTGGTACTGCGGCATGGCGTAACCATGCAGGTAATTAGCTCTCAGGTACTTCCACAAACCGCCCCAGTCTAACAGCTGCTCGTCTGCGTCGATCCACAGCACCCAGTCTGTCCACACGTCCTCGATGCTCTCGTTGCGCGGCGTCTCGAACCCAGCCATCCTGCACGTTGCCGGGTCTATGGTCATTGGGTCGTGCTGCATCAGATGGGTGTAACAGAAGAACGGGTTCGTGCCCGCCCGCACGTCATCTGTGTACTCTAGGGCGACGTTGGTGGTGCGGTCTATCGAAGGGCCATTGTCAAGCACCACGATTTGATCAGCCATCTTAGTAACCGACCGCAGGCAACGGTGAAGCGTGGCCTCTTCGTTGTTGGCAATCAGGCAGAACGCCACCGTCTCTCGTGGCCCCTGCAGAAATAACTTGCGCTCGTAGTCTATCTTGCCGACTGGCTTGTCGTCCTTGCGATAGGTGATAAAGAAGCAACCGCCAAAGGTCCTGTCTAACTCTAGCTCCTGGTAGCTGCTGAGGTGAGTGACCGAGAACTCTTTACGGTGACCAAATACCTCGTAAACGTCATGCTTGTCCCAACTGGTCAGGTGGCAGGGAGAGTTGCCCTTCATCACGAACTCGTTCCGCTCAATGTGGCCAGTAGGCACCGTCCACACCATCCATCCGCCCGGCCTACAGTGACGCTCGACCTGAGCAACAAACTCGCAAGGGTCAGGCACGTGCTCAAGCGTCTCCATGCAATTTACGCAATCAAACTGCTGCTCAAGCTCCATGGTCTCATCGCCTACCTTGAAGGCTACCTGTTCAGGGTGAAGGAAGGCCGGTGCGCCATCGGCCAAGCGTGAGGTCCTCAGCTCGTTGGCGCACCGGATGAGGGACGGGGATACGTCCACCCCAAGCACGCCGAGGGCAGGGTGCGCATTGGAGACGGCCCGGACATACCCCCCATGAGCACAGCCGTAGTCAAGCACGCTTTTAACATCGTCGTGCTGACCCAACCAAGCCACCAGCTCTCGGCATCGTGGCTCAGTATCTGCCCACATGGCCGTGCGAAAATCCGCCGCTGCACCGCCGCTACGCTGCTCGTAAAACTCAGCCAGCGTTTGGCGGCGCGCTTCGGAATCACTCACGTTCATAAACGGCACGTGGCGGTCAATGTACTTATCGACGGCCCGATGCAAGACGGGGTCGTTATGCCTGGCCGCCAGCTGCCTAGCCGCTAGCACGTCGGAGTTGAATAAGAAGTGCTTGACCATCCGCTTGGTGTCAGATGTCTTAGCGCCGATGATGTCATGAAAAAGCTCTGTCCACTCTTCAGCCACCGGCCCCCAGGTCCACCGTTCGGCTCGCTGACGAGCAGCCTTTGACAGCTTCTCCCACCGCTGATCATTGTGGATAAGATCGATGGTTTGATCGATAAACGCCCTGATGTAGGCGTCAGACGGCGCTTTAAACCCAGGATCGACAGGCTCACCAGCCAGGCCGATGGCCCCGTCTTCTTTTAAAAGCACGTGAGTGCCAGCACACGTTTCGGGACACGCGCCTTTCCACGGTCCCAACATCACCGTGCCGCAGGCCCCTAGCTCTTGGCTCGTGATGTGGGAGACCTCCTCAAAGACTGACGAGTAGACGAACAACCTCGCCTGCTTGTAGTGCTTGTAGAGCTCCTGCTTACCAAGGTTACCTAGGTTCTGCACTGAGTCGCCGTGTTGCTTGGCTGCCTCGGCTAGCTCGTTGTATAGAGGCAGCGTGCTGGGATCCTCGTAGCGCGACACGTAGAGCCTAGCTCGTGGCTCACGCTTGATGATCTCTGGCCACACCCTCGTCAACAGGATGTCCAGCCCGCGCTCAGGACGAGCCGTGAACATCAGCTTGAAACGGTCACGCTCCTGATCAGGCACCGAATCGAGCAACGACAGGTCGATACCGTTGCGTGTGACGTGGTATAAAGCATCTACGCCACCATGGACCGCCTGATACTGCTTCTTCATGAACTCTGACAAGACTAGGATCTTGTCCAGGTTCCAGATAAAGCCGCCAAAGTTGCTCGGCCCTGTCTTGGTAGCCAAGTCGTGCTGCCACAACACGTTGCACTTCGATGGGTAGTCAAACTGAAACATGACCGGCTGGCGTTGAACCAGCATCACGTCGGTCGGCACGGACCGAGCGTGGTCAAAAAAGCCCTTCGGAAACTGAGGGCCTCCCGCGGTGCTTTGTACCCAGCCCATCGGCCTGTACTCAACCCCGTTGGCCTCGTGCTGCTTCTCCGTCATGCAAAATAAAGACACCCGATGGCCGATCTTAGCTAAAGCTTCTGACGCCTGCACGGCTGCCGTTTCCGATCCACCGAGCGACTTGCCTGACGGGATCGTGTCGCCCGCCATCGGCATCCCCATGCACAACAGCGTTATGTCTAGATTGTATCTCACTGTGCTGCCCTCTTTCACGTTGTGTTTTTGTCCCTATCTTAGCGGCTCTCCATAGATCAACACCGCGATGCCTGTCTGGCTGGCCGCCTGGCTGAACGACAGGTTAACGTGGTTCCCATAGTTGAGAAGATCTACTACAGCGCCCCCCGAGTTGATGACGATGCTGCTGCTCACCTGGAAGGCGCTGCTGTCCACGCCCAGCTGGTAACGCAGCGTCACCGACGAGATGTTGGTCACGAAGCCCGCCAGACGGGAGTACTGGGCGCAGTAAAACACGCCCAAGGCCCCGCCCGTGCTGCCCGTGTAGCTAAGCGCGGTGTTGCTATAAAGAGTCTTGCGCGAGTGGCCGTCAATGAACGTGGTGCCCATCACGCACCTCCGTTACTGGATCACGAACCAGGATATCGGCATCGCCGCGTTCGGCGCGATGCTAGCGCAGCACACGATCTCAAACGCTCCGGCCCTGACCGATTGAGCCGCCGTTACGATGGCTTGCCCAGACGACATGGCCGTGGTGCCCATGTAACGGTTTGTCAAGATCACGCTACCGCTGGCCACCCCAGGCGCAGAGACAGACAACACAGCCGTGCCGCTGTTCATGATACCGATGCCGCGTATGTTGGTGTTACCGACAAACGATGACGACACGGCAAGACCTGTGAGGGAGCTCACTGGACCGCCAGCCGTTTGCATAAACGCGCCTGCGCCCCATCTTTGCTTGTAAAGCTCTGCCATGACTGATGCCTCCTATCTGCCAACCGTTTAAAGCGGCAGACCTCGGACGTTAAACGTTCAGCTTGGTCCGCTGGCTCAACTTCGCTTTGAGCTGGGTGTTCTCCTTGCGCAAGATGGTCAGCTCGGTCTCTATCTTCCGTAGCTGATCGAGCCCTACCTCCTCCTGCCACACGATGCATCCCTGGCCAAACGCTTCTTGAAGCTGCTTGCGGAACCCCGTGTGGCCCTGGTAAGGGATAGGCATCCCCTCAGCCATGGTAAATCTCTTCGTCTCCATCTTTTGAGCAGCGATCCAAGGCATATGCTGTGCCTCCCTTGTCTTAGCAGTTCACGATCAGGTAGCCCAGGTCCGTCGAGACCACCGATTCTGCCTGGTAGTGAAGGATCTCCACTACTTCGGTCTTAGTGTTCTCGTCGTTGCGGCGCGTGACCGTAAAGGGCGCTGGGAAGCCTGCCGGCCGCCACTGGAACGTATAGCCGTGACTCGGCACCATGCGCCCCGGCGTAGGCGACACGTGCAGCAGCACGCAGGCCGTGGACCAGATCTCGGTATAAGCGCCCGTGGCCCCTTCACCTGCCGTGTTCTTCACGCCCTTGCCGATCAGCACCCTGAAGTTCGGCACCCCAGCGCCAAAGGCAGTTGCGAGCTCAGCCGCCGTCACTCCGCCTCCGGTGGTGTTGCCCTTGCCACGAGCAAAGTCAATCATCTCCGGGTGCTGGCGCAGGTTGTTGTATGCCCGGCCCGACAGGATCATCGTGTTGGGCTCCATCCCAGTAGTGCTGCGGATGGACTCAAAGCCCGTGAAGATATCGCTGACCGGCGCGCCGTTGACCTGGTCGCCCCACGTGTTGCCGAGCGATACCCAACTGCCCACATTGCTGTTGTTGATCAGCGTGGTGGCTAACCGATCCTCCCAGGCCAGGTTGAGCTGGTCGGTGATGTAGTTGGCCGCCGAGACCCTTAGCTCCAGCGAGTCATCCGCATTGTCCAAGTCTTCCCAAGGCATCTCCATCGCTAACCCGTACCCATTAGCGAAGTAGGTCTGCGAGCCGACCGAGAAGGTGATCCGAGGCGTGGGTGCTCCTGGGCCACGGTTGGCCGTGGGGACGCGCAGCCAGTCGGCCTTGGTCCACACGTAGTAAACGTCCGATTGTTTCGCTACTGGCACCGGCGGGTAGATCTGTGGGGCGATAAGCCCTTGCGGACGGTAGCCGACCGTTAAGTTAGTCAGCGGCCCGTCAATGTGCAGATCACGGCCAGTCGCCTGAGCGTACTTTTTAATGTCATGTCTCAGTGTACCGTCCATTGTGATTTTGCCTCCTGTTCGTTTGTCAAAGACCTTAGCCGATGGCATCAGTCATGTAGCCGCTGACGATCATCTCGGCGGGCAGGCCGCTGTCAGCGTTGCTGATCAACCGCCCAGCCACGAACTGTCCAGACGTAGCCACTACGGCAAAACCGTTGGCCCCGTTCATGACCCTGGCGTTAGCCCCTAGGCTGCTCGCCACCAATACTTTAGCGTGACCCAAGGTGACCAGCGTCGCCTCTTCATTGTTGTTCGGGTGGTTGAGCGTGACACCCAACACCACGTCTCCTGACGTTGGGCTGTGCCACACGTCCACACCAGCTGCCGCGACGAACCTATACTGCGACAAGTTTCCACTCGCCACGTAACTTGCTTTGATATATCCACCTCTGACTTCAGGCATGGTAGTAACCTCCTACAATCGTTAGCGCCTCGTGCAGTCTAACAAGACGCCAGGTTAATTCTTCAGCTGGCTCCACCGTGTGGCCAACTCTTTGTCATCCTTCAACACCGAGCGTAGGGCGTCACCATAGGCGACCGACTTGTCCTTCGCTTGATATTCCTTCACCCGCCGTTCGATCTCAGCTCCGGCATCCGACAGCGGCTGGGCCTCGTCAGGCTCGCCGTACTGACTCAAGGACTTGAAGATCGACGGCTGATTCTCAACGTACCCCTTGATGGCGTCAGCTAGGCTCACCTGCACGTCCTTGCCCTCTTGGCTGTACTTGACGACGCGCTCGCTGTCATCAGGCAACGAGAACAGAATCGCCTTCATCGCGCCCTCTTGAGCCGGGGGCAGCTTGCCAGCCTTCTTTTGAGAGTCGATCCACGTGTTGATGGCCGTCGCCTTGCGTTCACTCTCCAGCCGTTCGACCCTGGCCTCCATACGGACCTTTTCCTCAGCGGCCTGCTTTTCCAATTGAGCTTGCTTCTGCTCGGCGTCTGCCTTGGCATCTGTCATTTGCCGCTCAAACTGCTTCCGCAGCTCGGCCTCCTTGGCGTCGAACTCAGCTTTTAGCTTGTCGCGCTCTTCCTGCAATTGCTTTTCATTCAATGCCATCTCGGCACCTCCTGTGTTGTCTGTGTCGGGCGAACCACTGTTTAGCTCGGATGGTTCGCCCGCGCCCGCCGAGCCATCACTCATCTGCTTTTTCTGCTGATTGCAATAGTCGTCAGCTTCTTTCTTGGTGGGGAACTTCTTTACCATCTTGTCGTCTTCATCCATGACGTAAAACATGCCGTCGCGTTTAACCGTGTGCATAGCATCCCTCCTTGAGTCTTGATCACTGTCTTCGCCATCGTGCCTGCGCTTGTTCGCCTCGACGGCGCGTAGCTGATTGAGCGCGCTCTCGCGCGTCTTGTGGCGGCCTAAGACCTTGGACCCGTCCTCGGTGAGCACCAACCACTCATCGCCACGCTTGCGGATCATGTAGACGTGAACGCCGTCGATAGCATACTCCATAAGCTCATCATCCTTGCTTGCCGCTTTGACGATCTTATAGTCGTATCCGGCCAGGCTATTCTTAGCCTCTTCTAGCGTGTCCCAGGTCTTGATGCGCTTACCCTTGGGGTCAAGCACCGTGAAGCCCTTACCTTCTTGCTTGATCATGTACGCGGCGAACTCTTGAGCCTCCTCGTCCTCTTTAGCGTAAACAGCCATTCGCGGCTCGAATAGATCGCAGCTACCATCAGGGGCGATCTGTCCCTCCACTAAAGAGCACGCCTTCCAACCCTGAAGGAAAAAGTTACAGCCGCGGCAAAACTCTTCGGTGGCCTCGGTCTCATAACCGGCCTCATCTTTAGACTTGCGCGGAACGTTCATCAGGTACTCGGCCATCGAGGACGGCACGGCCATCGGCACGCTGTAATCATACACGTGGAACTCGTTCTTGTTCTCGTCGTAGGCAAACAAACCGCCGCTGTCATTTCTTTGGTAAAGGGCCTCGATCTCTTTGAGGCTGGTGATGGCGGGAATCTCAGCACCGAGGAAAGCGATGGACTTAAGCACGCGAGGATACTTGGTGTGATCGTCGGAGTCACCAGACTTCCAGTTCCAGTATATCTCCGCCGACACCCTTTTGTAGGCCCCCGCGTTGATTAGATCGGCAAAACGGCGTGGAATCTGCGCCACGTCGGCCAATAGCTTTTTACCTTGCCGATAAATCTTTAACACGTATCCAAGAGCCGGGGCACCAAATACCTTACGAGCAGCGTTTTCATCCTCTTGACCATCAGCGTGGCCAGCCTTGACGGTAGGCTTGAAGTTGACCAGGTCGAAAGCCCTAACCATCTCATCAAGATCCGACTCGCTATACTTGTCACCGTTATAGCTACCGGCAGAGAAGATCTCCAACCCGTTGATGGTTGCGGTTTTTAGCTTCTTACCTTCTGGCATCTCTTTATCTCCGCGCATAAAAGAAAAGGGGCCTTGAGGTCTGCGGAAATTAACCGCATTAACCTCAAGGCCCCTTCTTTGCCAAGCCTCGCGCCGCTCCATGCGACGGGCCGATGTAACAGGTACCCTAAGTTAATTTTAGCTATACCCTGTTTTATCTTAAAAGTAAACCAATATTTTTATACATTATCTTTAGGCCCCCAGATGGAGTATGTTCGGGTGCCCTCTTGCAGCCCCCACTCGTCGCCCATATCCTCACCAGCGGCCAATAGGAAGATACGTTTAGCCGCGGTGCCGTTGACCTGGCTGGCGTGCCTGACCACCAGCAGGTCAGCACGTTCAGGGGCAGCCCCGTTCACCGCTACCTGCGGGCCTATGCGGTGAAGCTTAACGGCTTTGTTAAACCATGCTTCAGCTCCATCTGGCTGGCTAGACCAATCTACCTGCACGTGAACCTTGCCCTCCAGGTTACAGGCCGCTGCCGCCAAGACCACCGTGCTTCGACCCCCGTCCGGGTCATGCTCAACGATCACCGGCTTCTGGCCGCAACTAAGCGCCGTGTTGTACAAGGCTATCGCCTGGTCGGTCTGAAGAAGCCCCGGATGGTTGCCCAGCTTGCCGTACACCGTTTCAAAGTCTTTAAACTTGGCCATTATTGCCTTCCCGTAACGCGGTGTCTACCAGATGGGCTAGGTTAGTGGTTGCCACAGCTGTTGAGGTTTCAGTACCAGTGATAGACCAGTAGGGCTTCGGTACGTATTCAAACCTTTCGACCTTTGGCAAATCAATCTTACCAACTCTAGCCAGCTCTTTGTCGTTCTCTCGCCGTTTTTTGAGCTTGTCTAATCGGCCAGCCTTCAAGTCGCTCAGGTCATCCTGCAAAAACCTGATCTCGGCTGCCAATTGCTTTTGTTCCTGATGCTTGTCAAAGATGGCATCAAGCGTGGCCTTAAGCATGACCTTCAACTCGTTAATCTTTTCTTTATCGATCTCCTCAAGAGCCTTCTTATAGGCCTGATCCATCTTTTTCTTTTTCACCTTCGATCTTACCATAAGCTACCCTCCTACTTGTTACACTTTTACACTTTTATTTACCAAACGGTACCCTAAACGTAGTCACAATCTCCATGTAGATGCAGTCGCGGCGGCGCTCAACCTTGAACTGTTGACGCCTGCTGATCTCGTCTAAACACTGGATCAACGCCGACTCGAACTTCTGCATGATCAGCCGCACGTCGTCGTTGTCCGTCAGCACCACACCGCTGCTGTTAGCATCACAGTTCATCCAGCATGGTCCTTACACACAAGCAGGCCAAACAAGCCGCCACAGAAAGCACCCACTGCCCCCGCGTACCACCAACCATCAAACCCCAACTCCATGGTCAGCACTACCAGCTTGACCAGCACCACCCACGCTGCCCCACCGACTATGCCCAACCCAGCGCAAAACAACACGGTAAAGAACTTAGCCAGCAACGTTAGCTTCTCTATCTTTGCCTGTTCCACTCAGTCACACCCCCTTTTATTTAAATCCAGCAGGTACCTGCCTTACCAGGCTGTCTAGCTTGGCTTGGCTCGTCCACTCCACGGGCACATCGTCAGCGGTCACGTAAACGTGAAGTGACCTGCAATTCCAGTGGAGCGGCGGCGTCAGCTTCACCAGCAGTGGATCATCTTTTTTGATCTTGATGCCGTCAGCTAACGCACAAAGGTCCGTGGTCCTAAAGTCCAAGATGCTGCTGTGTTCCATGCCGATCACGTACTCGCCCGCCGCCTCGGCCACCGCGCTCCTGGCCTGCGACAAGGCGGTCAAGGTCTCCACCCTCACTATCGTTTCTAGCCGGTAGGCCTGAAGGATGTCCTCCGCCGTGCCGGTGACGCCGCTCGGGACGAGCTTGGTCGGGTCACCCACCCACGGCTCGAACAGGTTCCGCAGGATGCCCATCGTCTCGATCAACGTGCGCCCGCCCTTCAGGTGCTCCCACAGCTGCGTGCTCGTCTGCTTCCACAGCTCCATGTCCACGATGCCCTTGACGTAGTTGGAGCGGTTCAAGAAGTAGTTGGCGATCTTGTCAGGGTCAAAAGCAGATTGATAACCGTGTAAAGAGGTACCGGCAGCTTTGAAATAACTACCAACCGACTCGTGATACCGTCTGATCATGCTCACGCCCACCGACTCACGCACGGTGTAGGGTAACTCGTCCACGGCTAGATCACGGTTCTTGCGCCATACCCCCATCAGGTACTGCTCCGTCTCGGTGGCGAACTGCGGGCCGGTGTCTATCCTCAACGACCGCACGAACTCGGCTGACAGGCTGTTACCCTGCTCGTTGATGAGCCGTAAGAGGGAGTCGCGGGTCTGCTTGATGATCTCGCGCAGCCGCAGGTCAAAGACCACAGCGTCCTCATCGAGGATCTTCTTGATGGCGGCAAAGTTGACGCGCTTCTCGGCTGGACGGAGAGGGCGTTGCTGGTAGGAGTGATTGTCATGGCGATACTTCTTCGCCAACAATCGCTGCATGCCTTCAAGCCACGCTTGTGATTCAGCATTCAGTTCTTCTGAGAATTCTTGCTCGACTTCTTCCAAGGTGGCCATTAAAACTTCACCGTCCCAACGTAACCTTTAGTCGCTACGTCTGATCTCCACCGAATAACCGGGTGGGTGCCGTCGAATACATGAATGTCAGCTCGGCGCGTATCCGGGTTAATCACCATTGTCATAGTCTTAAGCTTTATCGGATGGCCCACTTCCTTCGATAGTTGCCGCACCAATTCATGCTTGCGCTTGACGATCATTGCCTCTTTCTTTTTGTTCCACGCCAGCTTTGCAGTTGATGACGCTGTCTTAAGCCACGCCGCTTCCTTAACACTCGGTTGCCCTTTGGTAAGCCGCCACTTTTGTGCATCTGGTCGATTACTCACCAAGCCTGCCTTGATCTCGAATAGCTCATGGTCATGAACAAGGTCCACCGGCAAGTTGTTCCTGCCCTTAAACTCGTACTTCTGAGCGTCCCCATAACCGCGTGATTGTAAATACCCAACCGCTATCTGTTCACCCATCTCACCCGTTTTAAGTTTTGACCATCGCTCTTTAGTCTGTAGTGATTGCCCAGCAAATGCCCGACCATTTTTGGTATCGATAACTACACCACCATCAGCACCATGCCTTCCATGCTTCAATTGGTTATGACCGCCAGGTTCATGGTATCCCCGCACCTCGCAATACTTGTCAAATAGCTTCAACCCTATGCTATCAGGTGTAAGGTCTAACTGACCGCGCCACGGAGGGAGAGTCTGAAAGAAAGATTTACCGAGATGTTTAAAATCGGCTTCCATGATTATTGTACCCAGTCTTTTATTAATGCATCCGCCTTGATGACCGTATCATTCATTCGACAAATGATACGCTGCAAACTCCCAGCTATGCTTTAACCCGCTAGCTTCACGCGTAGCCGTCTCCCTATCGATACCGCTACGCTCTAGGTATACCGCAAACTCTTTCCGCCTCAACTCCAGTTCTTCTGGCAGAAAGTCAAACCCCATCAGTGCCAGCCGGTAGCCGTCGCCGTTAGAGACGTAGGCGGTAACAAAATCACGGCCGTGCTGTTTCTTAACTGCTTTGTGGCTCCTTACCTTTACCCGCTGCGTGTTTAGCTGCCTCAACTGAGCCAGCTTGATCAGCTTGTCAAGAAAGTCAGGCCGCAGTATGATGCTAGTCGGTACTGCCGCTGTTGTTGCCATGCTTCACCTTGTCGAACTGCTTAGCCAGCTGCTCTTCCCGAATGCGGCGGATTAACTTGTTCATAGCGCCCACATCCACGGAATTATTTCTTGGCATGTGTTTTAACTCGAGGCCCAGCCTACGATAGTGAGTAGCTTTACTCGCAACGGTACCAGGCACAAGACCTAACCTACGAGCTACCTCTTCCCGACTGTTCGATTCTTCCCATGCCCTCACAAATGTCTCAACCCGGCGCCATCGGTCATCAAGATAGTCACTGACTGTCTTTTTCTTAGGGCTCAACCTCCCCCCTGCGTTCGGGTTTGTGATGCCAGGCGGCCTGCCAGGCCTGCGCTTGACTGAGTGATCTGATTCTTCTGGAACGACTGCAAATTCATTTACAGGCAACTCATAAGTGGCCGCTAGCTCATCCCCGTCCTTCAACGACGGCACCTCGGATAGACCCACCTTATAGATCATGGTCATCGGATCGCCCTCATGTCTTTGTTATCCATTACGATCAAGCTTCGTTTACTGTAAGGGTTGCACTTATCGCTACCCGAGACGTTATAGAGAAGCTCCTGCAGCTTCAACGCCGTGACACTCAGCGTCGTGGCTACATGGGAGTCAATCTCTAACATCTTGTCAACGTCCTGGCTAAGCAAGGCCAGCGTGTGCTTCATGTGCCAAAGCATGCGCATCTGGCCAACGCTTAAGTTATAGCTGCGCTTTATCGATCTAGCCACACTCACCGCCCAATCTACAGACATGGTCGGCAACAAAGCCGCGCCACTCGATCCCGCATCTCGGGCACTTGCGCCAATCCAGGTCCGGCTCATAGGGCTTGCTCTTACGCGCATAGCGCAAGGCGTCCTTCTGCCTACTCTCGCACTCGGGACACACATACCACGTATCCGCCGTTTGCTTGCCACACTTCCGGCACCACGAGGGATCGTATCGCCTGTCTAGCTCGGCTTTTAACTCATGGATTGAGCATTGTGATAGGTTGCTCATCATGGCCTCCAACCCAAGACTACGTTCAACAGTTGCTCGCCAACAAATGCTTGCCGCCGCTTTTAATGAACGTCTCTAAACCTTGAAAACGATGATAGCTGTCGGGCTGCATCGTGATCATCTAACGCCTTTACGGTAGCACTGGAGTAGCTGTCAACCCACTCGGAGCAGCCGGAGCAGCGATAGCCGTGAACGATGCCGTGACGCTCTTAGCCGCGTCCATCGTCACCGTGCATGTCAACCCCGTACCAGAGCACGCCCCACCCCAGCCAGCAAAGAACGATCCCGCAGCAGCCGCCGCCGTTAGCGTGACGGTTGACTTGCCTGCGAGCTTGACTGAGCACGTAGTGCCACAACTGATGCCAACAGGACTAGATGACACCGCGCCCGATCCGTTACCGATCAAGCTCACCGCCAAGACCGCCGGGGTAGTAGCACAAGCCGTGTTAGAATAACCGCTAAAACCACCAGCGTTGAACGCTCTGATCCGATAGCAGTAGGTGGTCGCCTGCGGTAAATTATTGTCTGTAAACACCACCAGGTTAGCCCCTACCAAGCTAAAGATCTCAGCAAACGGTCCCGCCGATGCCGTGCCGCGCTCAATCTTTGTACCGTCTTCGTTAGCCGCGTTATCCTGCCAGCTAAGCTTCAGCTGTTCGCTCTGCGCGTAGGCCATGCCTCCGCATGCAAGCATGACCACCGCCAATAAGATAACCTGTCCAACTCTTTTCACACCTGCCATATACGCATCCTCCTATGGTGCCACTGCGCACGCCGCGTTGCTGGGTTGACTTGACCCACCAGCTCCTTCTGCCACTACCTGATAACAGTACTCTCTACCCGGCCTCACCTCGTCGTCTAAATATGCCGTGACGTTGGCCTCCACCGACATCACCGCGTACCAGTGCGGGTTGCCCTTGGCCTGCTTCCGCCAGATGATCTGCCAAGTCTCATCGGCTGCGTTATCCTGCCACTTAAGCAAGATGCCACCTGGCGATGTTGGCTGCCCAGCGCACGGCTGAGATGGCCACGCTAGAACCATAACCACCATCGTTATCATCACTGATCTATTAAGACGCATAAGCCGTCATGCCTCCAAGGTTAATGCTACCTGTCATCCCGCAGCTCCTGGATGTAAGCGATCAACTCAGCCTCGTTGTCCGAGCTAAACTGCTGCTCGCCATTTTCCTCCACGTTGTCGAGCGAGGGCGCTTCGAGCGGTGCTCCTTGTTGGCCAGGCTGTAGACCGCCACCGCCAAGACCTTCAGGCTCAGGAACCTCTACCAAGGTCTCCTCAGGCAACGGTTCAAAGCCAATCAGGTCCCGCAGCCTGTTCTCGTCGTCCGGGCCGACCCTCAGCGCCCCACCGCCAAGCCCCATCAAGAACAGCTCAAACTGCTTCTGCTTGATCTCTTCAGTGACCTCTTTGAACGCGAACCGCGGGTACTGGCCGTGCTCGATGGTGTAGTTGAGGTCAAGCAGTGGCTTGATGAGCTGCTCGTTGATGACCGTCTCTAGATCCTTGCGCAGCTGGCCCAAGATCCACATGAACACGTCGAACTCTTTGACCGCCCTGGCAAAGCTCCCCGTCTGCTGCTCAGCGCTTAACCCCAACAGCCCAGGCATCAGCACCGCCACCCTTAGGTACTGGTCACACAGGTTAAGAGCAGGCATGAAGGCTTCACCGGTGCCCGTGGACGGGTCACGAAAATCGATCTTGATGTTGTCTGGGATAAGGATGCCTGAGCGGCTCTGCAGATTGCGGATAAAGGCATTGACGGCATCGCGCTGCTCCTGGGTGATGGTTCCTGTGTAAGACGCCACCGCGATAGGCTCGCCATAGCGCTCTATGGCCACCGGCATCAACCGAAAGAGCACGTCCTTACACCACCAGCTCTTATAGGCGGCCCGCAGGTCGCTCCGTCCATAAGGATTGTCACACTCTTTGTGGTACGAGTAGATGACAAACTTCGCGGCGGGCAACGGCTTGCCAAGCTGCAGGACGCCCTGCTCTTGCAGGTCACCGTCAATGGTCATCGCGAAGTCGATATCCTCCTGCGGACGGGTCTTGATGTCCTTCAGCCCCCACTTGCCATTAAACGGACCATAATCGATAGCCCAAAACAACGTTTCTGACACCGAATTATGAACGAAGACATGATTAGCGGCAAAATTATGGGTGCCTGGCACTTCCATATCGTAAACATCGAAATTACCACAGACCTCAACGCTAACAACCTTATGATTTTGAATCGACACAAACCTACCCGTCGATTCATCTTTGACAGTATTCTCATCTTTATGATGAACCTGGTCATTACCGCTAATTTGTGCATCACTAAACTGTGATATTACCCACGGAGCCCGCTTGCTCCAAACCGTTTTCCCATAACCATAACGTGTTTGAATATAAGACCTGTTATTGGAAATTTTATCAGAATAAGGAGCCAACCTATCCCCTGGTGTTAAAGACCCGGCTTGACGATAACTTCCGTCTAGGAGCATAAACGGGTGCTCAGCCGTGCAAGTAATAGAGCCTCGTCTACGCTTACCACCATTAGTAAACCACTCATAGTTTACTCTTACACACGGTGCGTTTTGTTTGGTACGCCATACCTTACTTGCGCGTGCTAGTTTTAACTCATCACCAACCTTAGAAAATACCCACGGCTGTTGACCGACGAGATTTTTAATTGGAACATCTCCACTCGGAGTATGAATAAGAGTATCGCCGTGCAAACAGAAACCAAACTCAAGAGCAGTCATGATGCCAAGGATCTTGCTGTCAAACGCCCCCGTCATCTCTTGAAGGTTGAACTCTACAAACTCCTTGTGCTCCTCAGCAGCCTCTTGAGCAGCCTCAACGTCCTCCCCGCTCTCATCGTTCGCATCTTCCTTGGGCAAGGCTGGCATCATGATCTCATAACCGGTAGACAGGACGGCATATTTCTTTGCCAGCAGGGCTGCCTTTATCTGCTCATCGGTTAGCATGGTGCGGTACATCTTGATGCCCTTCTTCTGCACCATGTCATCAGGGTTGTAAGGCAAGATGTTGAAAAACTTGCTCCCAGCGAAAGCCGCTCCCGTGAAACCGAACAAGCTTCCTGCCGTGCTGACCGTGTTACGCAGCTCTTGAGGCAACGCCTTGGCATAGTCCTTGACCTCGTCAGCTTGCCTGCTTGGACGGGCCAAGGCTGGCAGGAACGCTAGCAGCGTCTCTAGGATGGATGCCATCGTGTCAACTCGTCTCTCTGCCCTCTAATCGTTATCCCGCTCTTCAATTTCAAAAATATACACGGACGCGTCTCTAAGAGAAGCATGAGTAACAAGCGACTTGTCGCTATTTTCATATTCCTCAACTTCAACTATCCGTGCGTTGTCTGGAATCCTTGCCAATGCCGCCTTTAACGCTCTTGCATCAGCATGAACACCAATAACAAGCGCATGTTGAGTGCGGGTTACTTTGATGGTCTGTCGCTGCTGATAGAAACCGTCGATGTAGCTATTCATTACCAGTCCGGCCTCGGCCGCTCATTGCCCAGCAGCATGATCATCGAGGTATCGATAGGCTTCAACTCGGTCAACGAGTTAAAAGCGCCCGAGGTCGCCACCACTATGTCGTCATGACCGCCGCGAGGAAACACCTCGTGCTCGTCCAAGAAGTCTTTGTTCCACTCCCCGGCCACCATGAACACGTTGCCCGCCTCGGCCTGAGAAGCGAACCCGTTGGTCCGCAGCTCTTTTGGCCCCGTCACCTTGTCGCCACTAAAGTCATAACCAGCCAAGATCGCCGCGTAGTCTGAAATCACTCTCACCCCAGCGCTTCCCGGCTCTTGCTCGATCCTGATCGCTACGCTTGAACCGTCTACCGCTGCCGTTTGCTTGATCAGCTCCTCAACCCCCCTTGGCGTCAACCGGTCACGCCTTACGTCAACGACGTAATACTGGCCGTTCAACTCACCAACTAAGACCCCCACGGTCCAACTCGGGTCTTTGCCTGGTGCAGGCTCCGTGGCAGCCAGATCCCAGTAACGCGCGCACCGCAGCCCAACCGGTGGCAGCCGTGCCAGCTTGAACCACTGGCGTTTAAACTTGCCAGACGCCTGCGCGTCCCAGTCGCCGTGCAGCAGCTGAGCAGCCTCTACCGGCCCCAAGTTACGAGACAGGTTGCTCTTATAGGTCTCACGGTCAAGGTAATGGTTGTCGTTGATGGTAGCCGGAACAAACACCCTGTTGCCCCTAGTCGTTGGATCCACGTAACGGCCCTTGACCCACAGGCGGCCAGGTCCGTTGGGGTTACTAGCAGACCGAAACCTCAACGGTATCGGGTTATCAGCAGCTCGACGGAGGCGTGAGAACATAAAGGTGATATCAGCTTCCGAAAACATCGTGACCTCATCTACCCCTATAAAGTGGAAGTTAGCAGACTGGTACCTAAGCTTATCGTTCTCATTTTCAAGATACCCAAACGTCAACCTGCTAGAAGAAGCGCCGGCAAAGGTAGCAAACTCAAACACCGTGCCCTCGTGACGCGTCACGCCAGGCAATCCGTACCACCAGCTGTTAGCGAGGTCCAGCAACGCACCGCTCATCTTCAACTCAGCAAAGGTGCGGCGAAGGACCAAACCGTTGTACCCAGGCACGTCAGCAAACTGCGCGAACGCCATCAACAAGGCCAGGCTCTTCCCGCCGCCAGCTGCCCCGCCATAGTATGCATCCTCGCAGTCTAGCATCAAGAAGCGCCGCTGCTGCTCGGTAGGGTCTTTCAACGGCGGGTTGCCTCGTCCCTTGGCTATCACTTCTGTGATGTAGCGGCTAAGCCTTGGCTGCAACACGCCTTCTTTATCAACCACACAGGTCGCTGGTACCAGCCGTAGCAGCGGCTCCAACAGCTTCTTACGAGCCTCCTGGGGTGTCTTAAACGCACTGCGCAGGCTACGCTGCACCGAACCCCAATCAATAGCAGAGGCCGCAACTGCCTTGTTCATGGCACCTCTCCCTGACCGCCGTCATCGTAGCCGTTGCTACCGTTCACGGTCAAAGCCCCGTTGCCACCGATCACCGATGCAGGCAACGATAACCTACCAGCCGCCATCAAGGCCCCCATCAGCTGCGTGATCCGTTCGTAAACGTTATCGGTCATCTCTTCCTGCCGCTGCTGAAAGGTAAAGTTCTGCTGAACCGGCTGCAAGATATCTGGACGCTCTATGTAGCCACGGTCCTTGGCCTGAGTCTTTAGGTAAAAGCAGATGGCCCAACCCTCTCCAGCTCTTATCTGCTTGGCTAACGCCTCCTCAGCCGTGTCTGTCAAGAACTCCTTCGCCTCCTTGGCCACCTCAGCTATCTTAGGGTTCCTGTTCATGGCGTCATAGACGGCTTTTGGCGTGCATCCCAACCGTCTAGCGGCAGAATAGATCCTGCCTTCTGACGCCTTCAGCGCCTTTATGAACTTAACGTCCCCGTACCTAGCGCCGTACTTGTATTTCTTGCCCTTAAGGGCTGGTGGCTTTTTTTTAACCATCTAATTAAGCTTACCAGCCAAGCCCACTATTGCTCTGACACGTTGATGGTCTTCCTTTTCCTTGATCGCTACTCATCGCCGCCAATCTATGTCCGGCCCGTAGATAGGGATACGGTTCATTCTGGGTTGATGCAGTACATGGTTTGGCGGAGGTGGAAATATCATCTGCTTGATCACCCAAGCATAAAACACAACAGCCAAGACTACCCAACCCATAGCTCACCCGTCCTATGGCCCAAGTCTAGTAGCATTCCTAAGAACCACACCTTTCTTGCCTGCAATAGACATTAAACGCCAATCTTACTGGTACCACAGGACGGGCTGCCCTCACTTTAACGACCATCATCGTCAAGATCACCCTTGACTTGATCCTCAGCGACTAGCTTCTTTACGCTAACCACGGCCTCTGCCTCGCCATGAGCAGCAGAGGCCTCGTCTCGTCGCCACCCCAAGCCTGGGTCTAAAAACTCTGCGTTGCACGCTGTGCATGTAGGGATGGTCTCATGAGCCTTGGCCACCTGCTCAAGCGGGCGGCCGCACGTTGGACAATAGGCTGGCATAGTCAAGCCTCCTTATCTCACGGTGTTAGGCTAACACCTGTGGTTCATAGTAGATCAGCTGGCTGCCCTGGTGCTCAAACTCAAACGGCACCGGCACGCAATCAGGCAACGCCTCACAAACGGCTTGCTTTGATTCAGGCGGAGCCACTAACAACAGGCAACCTCCGCCACCGGCTCCCAAGAGCTTGCCACCTTTTGCCCCAGCAGCCGCGGCCCGTCTAAAGCAATCCAGTGCGTGATCATTGTCCACCGCAAAAGACATGGCCCGCTTCAACGCCCAGCCCTCGCGCAGCAACCTGGCTAACTCCTCGTGGTCACCGGCTTCCAAGGCGTCCATCGTTGGAGCTACAAGGGCTTGCTGGTCGCGCAATATAACATCGTGGGCAGGAAGCGGGCGGTTTTGCCACTTGGCGGCTTCTATCTCGCTAGCTTTACCATCACGGGTCTTGGTATAGAGCAAGAGTAGATGCTCCTGTAACTCTACCAACTTACCATTATGCAAAGGCAGCCGGGTGAGCGAATAGTCATGGCGCTCTGGACCGAACTTGACGTGATTTAAGCCTCCGTGGGCAGCCGCCACATGGTCCTGACAACCAGCCACTTCGCCAGTGAGGTCCTGATCAACGTGCATGGCGTGTTTAGCCAACTCTCTCGGCGACACAGCCAAACCACGCAGGACATGCAGCCCGTGCAGCAAGCCTACGGTGAACGAGGCCGACGTGCCCATGCCCGATTGAGCAGGCAGATCCCCGTCGTGGTGGATCTGGATGGCTGGCTTATCGATGCCCATGAACTTCAGACACGACTTGATTGACGGGTGCTGGATGGCCTCTAGGTCATCGATCTTTTCAACGCAAGACCAGACGAACCGGCTCTTAAAGGGAAAGAACGGAGGTAGCTGTCGCAAGGTCAGATAGGAGTAACGGTTGATGGTAGCAGAAACAACGCTGCCGGGCTGCTCGGTAAACCAAGCCGCAAAATCCGTCCCGCCCCCGGCGAATGAGATGCGATATGGAGTTCGGACCATCAACACCTAGTGCCAAGCCTCTTATAGCTGCCCTTGGTCTTACCTTATAGGCTGTTTTAGCAAAAAAGTAAACCAGCTTCTAAAATAAACCGCGCCGGGCCGCCCAATCAAGAAGATACCTGGTCGGGTCAGCAAAATAATGCATGATGCAGTCCTCAAAATACCTGCGAACCTGCCTGTTAAACCGTTCCTGTTCGTAGGCTGGCGAGTAACGCTCAAAGCACAACCTAAGCCAGTCGGCCAACTCATCCAGGCTCTTGGTGGGCGAGGCCCACTCCATCGGGACCGTCGCGTCCGTCGTGTCATCCATCCCACACCAGTCGTTGTATGAGATGGCAAACGGCATCCGCCCCAACCCACAGGCCTCGTAGAACCTGACCGTCATCATGTTAGCCGTCCCGCCAGGGCACAACGGCCAGGACCACTCCAACAGCCCAGCCTCATAGCTCTGAACCACCGGCTGGTCAGCGCTGGTTTGAGCGTTCCAACCCTCGGTCCACTCCCACCGGTACGGCACGCCGGACACCTCTAGCGCCTCTTTCACCTTTTCACGCAGACCGTGAGGATCGCGCTGCCCCTTGAAAAAATAGCCGGTCTTTTGCGGTGGCACGTAGGTGACACCCTTGCCGCGCCTGATCAGCGCCATCAAGAACCTCGAACAGGCCGGGCGCACCATGACGTTCCAGCCTGAACGGTGGGTGAGCAGGGCATTCATGGCCGACAAGATACACGGTTGCACCAAATCGGGGATCTCAAATGAGTGGTCGCCCTCAAGATCAAACACGTGCCTGGCTTCATTGCCCTTGAAGAACTGAAACCGATTAGGGTGCAACAGCCAACGGGTTGCCTTGTTGTACTGGCCGCCGTAGAACAGCTCAGCGTCCTCTGGTCCAACCAACTCACACCATCGTTCGACCCCCGGCCTACAAAACGGGATGCAGTTCGGGTAGCCGTCACGGGTGTAGATCTCCTCAAGAGCGTGCTCGTAGATATAGATCTTTACCTTTCTCATAAAGTTTTATTGCTATCTTTTCACCGTAGCTATCACACCGTGATAGCTCGAAGCTGCACGGTATGACACCTAGCTGCCTACTTGGGAGTAAATCCGTTGTCGGTAGCCCACGCCTCCAAGATAGCGTCGGGAAACACGTCCTCTGGGTTTAAGTTCTTTATCTCAGTCATGACCTTATAATATTCCTACTTGATCTTGCTTGGAAAGCCACCGCTGTGCTCCTTTGTGCTTTTTGCCAAAGCTGGCTTGCACGCCTCAAGTTCCCCCTCATCAAGCCATAAACCGTCTGGCAGCTTGCCATCCTTATCAACAGTTGGAGCGATCCAATATCTGTTACACCCATTAAGGTGTTCAGCCCGTGATGTGGCTATGCCCATAAACCCGCTAATCGTACTGATTACCTTTGTCCCTAACTTGATCTTAAACATGTTTTATCTTCCTTTCGTAAAAATAAGCTCCATCATTTATCTATCTAGCCCTAACTTTCTGCTACAAGCTTAACATTACGCGACAACCGCAACGTCCACCGCCTCACCTGCTCGCGTCGTATCACACGACTGACGATGTCCTCGATCATGGATTCGTATGTGGTCGGTTGGTCAGGCATGACGTTTATCTGCCGCTCCTGATTGCCTCGGCGATAACTTCACAATTCGTGAAGCCGATATTCCCAAGGTAGCTCTTCGCCTTTTCCGCACAGCGCTCCCGCTCCTCGCGCAACATTACGGCAATCGGCGGCACCCATCTACGAAAGTAACACTGCTCATATGTGGTCATTTCGCTAATCGACTTGTCGATAGGATAGTCCGGTGTTATCACAAGCCGCACCAAAGTTTCTGCCCGAACGGTCGCCCAGTCAGGTGTGTTCATCTCGATTCCCCTAACGGAGAAATTCTCAGAAAGCTGCGACCGCCGTTGACGAGGGAGTAGTGATAGTCTGATTCACAACTGAACCAGCCTCCCCATGGGAATCCTAATCCACCGCAGACGGCACATCTGTTTTTATCGACCGCGTAGTCATATCTTGCAGCGACTTCGACAAATCGGCCTGTCAATCCCGGTATTTCCACAATCTCAGCGGGTTCACTCATCGTTTCTCTTATCAATTCTCTGCTCACAACTCCCAACCTCGCTTCCTTGCCTGAATAACCGCCCATGTGCTTGTTGGAATCGCTTTTCCCTCTTCCACCAACCAAGCAACTTGATCATCAAAAGCGAACTTTTGAATCAATCCCATATTCATCGTTGCCTTAATTAAAGCAGCCAGAAGAGTTGGATCTTCTCCATAGGTAAAAAAAGGTTTCATGAGGGTCCCTATGGCTTAATCTCCCAATTCCAACCAGATGTAGAGATCAAAGGTGAGACATAGGGCGTTTTAAACGGAATGGCACGCTTACCATCCGGCAACCTAATTTCTTCAATATCATCAGGCTGCTGGCCCGATACTGATGAAACAAATTCGAGATACACATCTATCCACGTTTTTACTTGAATGTCAGGTATCTGTTCGCCGTTTTCGTCCAAGGCAGCGACATTACCGTTTGTAAAAAAGAACAGGCTTTTCACTTTCATGGCTTACCTCCAACGCATCATCAATATGATAAAAACATAACTAGAAGTCGCAAAGCTGCTGAGCTAAATTTTTCTCGGTGCCGCAGATTCTACAAGTCTGCATTACTTCTCTCCCCCAAAATAATCCCGTCGATCACAAACGTATTCATCCTTCACTTCATCGTAACGCTCTGTAAATTCGATTGTGTAAATGGAAGTCCCAACGTTGTATAAATCTAAATATCCAAGCTTGCGCCTGTAAATCTCAATAGTATAACTCTCGCTGCCAATGTCATCACATGGTACAGAGTGCGGGTTATAACAGTCAGCCAACGCCTGTAAACAATCGTCCAACGTGGCGCAAACACCGATCGGCCAATACTGCTCATCGCTTGTTGCATCAACGATCTCATAAACGTGATCCATCATTTCACCCTCAGCGTCACATGAGCTTCTTCCACTTGCTGATCAACTCGCTCATGCACAATGAACAGAGACGGACTAACAAGCCGCCTCATGCTTAAACGTCTATGACCATGCTCCCCGTCCTATGGGCGTCACAATGCTCTCCAACCCTGCATTGATTGCATTGATCCGTGCTAAGTACAGCTGATAATTCTCATCCGATGTTCGCGTGTATGGTTTGCCACGCTTCGGGATCGCCTTCAACGACTCTTGAGTGCCTAACTTATAAAGCAGGTACCTCACGTTCAACACCCAGCGCCACCCAAGAGCATTCGCCCGAACAGCTAAATCAATGTCGTTGATGCCCCTACCACCGTCATACTGCTGGTCCCAACCATTAAGGGTCTTTAACAACACCAGTGGGATAGAGTCACCAATAAAATAAATCACGTGCCCCGGTATTTCCCACAGCCCAAATTCTATCTCCTGCCCGAATAGCCGCCCTTTACGCTCCTGATACTCAGGCGTGTGCTTGTCAAAATACTCTTTGGCAAACACAGCGTTAAACTCCCGCTCAAAGACCGTCCAACGTTGATCGCTGTCAGTGTGAAGCGGAGGCGGCGCGTAACGGTCCAAATAATGTGTCATGCCGCAGCCCAACCGCTCGTACCAGCGCCAATGGGTGTCTAAATATTCTGGATACACCCAACAATAGTCCGTGAGATAAGTCACCAGCTCGCCAGCGCAGTATGTAGCCCCAACGTTCAACGCCCGCGTGTTATCGTAAAAATCATCTACCGAGGGAGCCGGGTAATGCCGTATCGGCAAGTCTACCTTAGCCAACAAGTCTTTTCGGTCAGCATAAAACTCGTCAATGACGATCAACTCCCAATCGGTAACAGGCATGGTCTGCTGCAGAAACGCGTTCACCATCACGTCCAAACCACCAAGACGCGCTGTCACTATCACGTTAGATATCTTCACAACCGCTCTTTCTTACACGGTGCAGTCAGAGCCTTGATTTAACCATCGCTCATCAGTCTCCACTTCTCAGTTGTCCAATGGCTGCACAGGTCATCGGCGTTCTTTCTGGTCATAACTGGTTCAAATTGACACCATCCCATTGAGCCGTCGCGGGTCCAGCCATTCACACACCAAATCCCATAATCCGGCTTGAAATATCGACACGTCAAACAGCAAACTTCGGGCTTAGTCATCGCTCAACTCCCTTTGCACTTCGGCACGCCAATCGTCATCGGTTCTCGAATGCCATTCGCTGTTTTCTGATTCTACACAATCCCATTTAAGACCTAGATATATTAAACCATCATAGACTCGCTGCAATCGACATTCCCAATGGTCCACCTCAAACTTCGTTTTTCGTCTCATCGCTTCAGCTTGAATAAAAGCGTCACGCAATACCTGAAGTGTGCATAACGCCGGATCTGTCAACAGGCACTTGTGCAGCTTGGACAGCCGCCACGCTTCTTTAACCTTTGGATCAATCATCCCTCACCCCTCGCTCCAGGTAAATTGTCGAGCGGCCTTACAAATCGTATAACACGTTAATTTAATTTTGGGCATCACACACTGCACTAAGCGCTGCCAAGCAAATTGCATGGGGAGCGGTAGGTGCCCACACCTGAATAAACTTATAATCCTCACGCCAAGGGGCATTATCGTCACCATGTGTCATATCACAATACCAACGTTCTAGATCATCGCTTGATAATTTAGAAGAAAGAGATATAGATACGTCAAAATCGTAACTTGACATTTTCTCTACGACTTCCCACGCTGCGGTTATATCTGTAGAATACTCAGGGCAAGCATCATGATAAGCAATTTCATTATCATCTGGACGACGAACCGTGATACCTGGACGAATGATAGAATACGACTCCCTCCACCCTGCTATTTTTCCCGGCGTAAAATATTCATCCTGTTTCGGTTCTACCCAGGAGTTCAACGCTTTCTCAGTTTCATAATTCGGCTTAAATCTACAACCCCTCGCGACTTCCAGCCCCATCACCTTCTCCGCAATTAAAGCGTCAAGCTCGTGTCCGGCTTCCATGTTTTTAGATCCTGCTAAAAATCAGATTTTGGATGGTTCATGACCGGACTTAATTTAATCCTGTGAATCCATTCCGCGTACACCAGCTTGATCAACCGAAACAACTGTAAGATAAACCCAACAATACCATGCTTTTTCCACACCGGCCCCCAGCGCCACGGTTTGCCGTATATCTTTACAAAACCCCAATTCTGTAGCTCTATTAGATCCTGCGCTTTAAGGTCGCCAACGTTGGTAACCGCATTGCCATAACGTAGGTATTCGCTGAAGTCCTCCGACAACAACTCTAAGCCGTGCTCGCCGCCAACTGCCATGCGATGAAACTCAGTGCCTGGATACGGCACGGCGATGGCCAGATTGGCCTGCTTGATATCACGCTGGTTAGATACCCACTGGATGGTGTTCCTGACTGTCTGTCGAGTCTCGCCCGGCAGCCCAATCATCAGGCTGTTCATAGCCTCTACTCCATGCTCAAAGCAAATCTTGTTGGCTCTAGGATAATCGTCAATCGGAACCTTCTTCCCCATCGTGACACGCATCACCGGATCTATCGTCTCCAACCCAAAGCTCAGTCGTATCAATCCACTTTTGGCCAATCGCTTGACCAGCGGCTCGGTAACGGTGTTAGCTCTCGTGCTCGATTCAAACGTAAATCTCAACCCCTCGGCGTCCATGCGGTCAACGATCTCCAAGATGTGTTCGGGCCAAAACAGCAGCACGTCATCAACTATGTAAAGGTGAGTGATAAAAGGAAACCGTGTTGCAACGTCCTTCATCTCCTCAACCACCCGCTTAGGCGACTTCATAATGACGCGCCGTGTCTGGATGGCGTCGCTGGCACAAAAAATACATGACCAATAGCAGCCACGCTGCGTGGCCAATGACGTAAAATTATTTCTTCCACGCGGCGTGCCAAGCCTATATTTCTCCATAGGCAATAGATGTCGTGCGGGTAACGGCAGCCTATCCAACGGATAGTTGTGCCCCAAGTCACTCTTCTTCATAGCGTCAAGCGTAATCCAGCGCGGCACAGCCTCTTTGATCTCGTTATTAACTCGCCGCATGACTCCCGATGGCTCATTGCCAGAAAATCCGCTACCATACCACTGTAAAAAATCTTTTAAACTATCCTCCGCTTCACCTAAAAACCCATAATCAAATTGTGGCAAGAACGCTTTCTGTTTAACAATGGTTACATGCGGCCCGCCGACAATAATCGGTATATTTTTATTTTTTCTCTTGATTACGCTGGCAGCGTCGCACGACAAATGAAAAAACGGTGAGTAGGCAGAAAAACCAACCACGTCAGGTTTCTGTTCTAAAATCTTATCTGCCAACTGCTCGTTGTCCCATCCGTTGGCCTCTGCATCGATGATTACAGCCTCATGCCCGGCTTCTTCTACGACTGCTCCAAGCTGCGCCAGGTTTAATGGCGGCCAGGTAGAATTTCGCTTGGCAAAGTGGCCAAAGAGACCATACTCTCCAGTCCACCGAGGATAGGCAAACAACACCTTTATCATGTGTACAGCCTCCGTTTGATCTTGACCTCAATCATACGCTTGACAGCCTCAACAGCTTCTGAGCCAAACTTATAAGCAATCAAGGTTTGATACGTGTCAGAGCTATAGTAACGCCGAAACGCCTCGTCTCTGAACCTCAACACGTCTGCAGAGGTCAAAGTTTCAGTAGGTAATGGACAGCTGTCATAGCTGTGGTGCGAGTAAGCGGCCCAACCGCCTTCTGGCTTCCAACTGTCCTTCACTTGCTCATACAACGCGCTGCCTGGGTATGGCATGCAGCCGTAAATGTTAAACCACTCTGGCAAGATGGTCTGCGCCATCTGAAATGTGTGCTCTATGCTCTCATAGGTATCACCAGGTAAGCCCACGATGAAGTTAGCCGCTATGTTGATATCGTGCTGCTTGATACGCGCGCAGGTCTGATAAATGTCCTGCTCTCCGTATTGTCCCTTGTCTATGCCATCACGCACCTGATCAGAGGCCGACTCGATGCCTAGACCCAACCACCTGACCCCAGCCCGTCGCAGCGCAGCCAAAAACCTGTCCTTGGTGCAATCAACTCGCCCGTAGCACCAGATGTTCAAGTGATCGCTCCAGCCCCTCTCAATGATGCCTTCACAGATGCCCATGACATGCCTATAATTGAGCACAAACATCTCGTCGCAAATCTTTATGTGCTGAACGTTATAGCCCTCGATCAAAATTTCCAACTCCCGCAGCACCATTTCAACCGGCCACATGCGATAAGAATTTACCGACCCGCCCAACGCCAATTGGTCACCTCTACGGAATGGAGCTTGGATACAACAGAAGAGGCAGCTAAATGAGCAGCCTAACGACGTGTAAATGCTCGCGTAAGGCATGCGGTCGGCGTGACCGAAACAATGCCAGTTATGCGCCCGATAATTCTTAGGATGCACCCTAGCCCATTGCCCGCCAGGCATCTCACGCACGTTGATGTTAACCACCGTCTCCGTAAACACCGGCACCCCATGCTCCAACCGGCACACCCCACGAGGTGGCTCTACGCCTTGAAGTACGTCCAGAATAGACACCGGTCCCTCGCCAGTACAAACGTAATCGGCACCAGTTTCCAGCAAAGCTTGCCTCGGCAACGCCGCCGGATGAGTACCCACCAGCATGAGACGCGTTGACGGACTCACCTGCTTAACAAGTCTACATAGGTCAATGACCGCTGGCATGACTTGAGTAGACGCGCTGGGCTGATGACCTTGACAAACAATGACAACGAACTTGGTATCAAGATATTCCAAGATGTTAACCCGTGAGTTGGCATTTAAATCCACTATCTCAGCCGAGTAACCTTGGCCTTCAACGTAAGAGGCTAGCAATCGACACCACACCGGAGGTTCTATGGCAGTCAACTCCACTGCCAGCTCCTGATAAACCAACTCGCGACCAAAAGGGTTGATAAAGATAACGTCGCTCATTCGACCACCTTCGCCCAAATCTGACCAAACCGAGTGTAACCCGGTAACATCTCCTTGACCGCCCTGACTACGCCAAAGTGCATTTTACCGTCGATGTAATAATCCAACTCTGGCTCTCCACATAGCCGCTCCCACTCCTTTGACCCCATCTCCACGTCACCCGTGAAAGCATGACCGCATATCACACCACCAGACCGAACCTTTGGCAGCCACGCCAGAATGTCTCTCTTGATCCCCGAATACCTGTGGTCGCCGCCTATATAAACGTAATCAATCGACCGATCTGGCAACAGCGCTGCTGGCTCCCATGATGTACCTATGACCACTGACACATAATTCAATGCATCCGCAATCTCTATATTCTTCAACAGCTGCAGCAACACTGTGCCAGCTGGAAACTGCCCCCACTGATAGTCAGCTATCTGACTGTTGACTCCACCTTTAAACCAATCAACACAATAAAAATGACCGCCATTAGCAGCAAAGACTGACCACACGCACGATGCAGTCCATCCCGTGTAGCATCCCGTATCGAACCCAATCATACCAGGGCGTGCTACATTTTCCGCCAAGCTATGAAGGAAGTAGGCAACTGACACCTCAAGCCCACCGCCCAAAGAATCCCACTCATTGCCCTCCTCCAACCATTGATGCTTCGCCATCTGCTCACAACGATGGTCGCTATTGTCATAAATATTCTGATCACACAAGGAACACTTAACATACGTGACCCCGTTATCATCTTTACACTGAATAAACACCGCCTACTCGCTCCTTCTGTCTTGCCAACCGGGTACAGGATCAATGATCATGTTTCCGAGAAATTCATTTTCCGGCAGCGATGGCCACTGCTCCTCTATACCAGCATCCCAACGCATCATGCGCGGCTCGTACTGATGAAAGTCACCGCAGTCAACATCACACACAACCGCCTCTCGACTATTCAGCACCTCCGAAATAACTCGATCAGCGTCCCTTGTCTTGCTCACTGTTCTGGTTGATAACCCATATGCCCGTGCGATCTCAAGAAAGTTGGGCACGCTGTAACCCTTGGGGCCGCAAGCCTCGCGCTTGCCGCCAAAGTTCGTCTCTTGATACGCAACCGTGATCCCATAGGTATGGTTGTTAAGAACAAAAATCTTAAGCGGCACGTTGTAGTGCTTAATCGTCTGAAGCTCTTGGATGTTCATCTGAAAACCGCCGTCACCTATCACACACACGACACGCCTAGCAGGATCGGCGAACCACGCGCCCATCGCTCCGCACATCGAGAAGCCCATCGGAGAGTTGCCGTTGTTGGTCAAGTACCGCTGGCCAAACTTAGTCTTGAAGGCATGATTGCACACCACGATGTTACCGCCGCAATCAGCCACGAGCACGTCGCTAGATGCCATTAACTCAGACAGTTGGCGCACGAAAGCGTATGGATGAATGCTTGATTGTAAGAACTGCTGAGCCTGCACCGGATCGTAACGATCACGCCACTCAACAACTTGCCGCCGCCACGGGTCAATATCTAACCGCGGGTCTTGACCACCAACAACTATATCAAGCAGGCACTTTAAGAATATATAAGCGTCACACCGCGCACAGACATCAAACGGCAACTGTTGCAGGTAGCGCTGAAGCAACGCAGGGTCAACGTCAATAACGTACTTTTTTGCCCCACGAGCAAATGATTGAATGTTGCCTCCAGTGATCCTGCCAGACAACCGGCACCCGATGGCAACTAATAGATCGCTGTTCTGCACAGCAAAGTTACGCCCCGCTCCACCATATGTACCTATCCTACCGCCATAAAAATCAAGATCACTCGTGATAACGTCTAGCGCGTTCCATGTCGGGAAGCATGGCACGCCCAGCCGCTGGCTCAACTCATTAATAACCGATACCGCACCAGCTATACGCACTCCTCCCCCAACCAAGATCACTGGGCGCGAAGCCCGCTGTAAATCGTCTAGCAGTCTAAACGCAACTCGCCGCACTTCAAGCATGTCATAAAAAGCAGCCTCAACACTTGCATCAAACCCGTGTAACTTACCAGGGTCAATCTCAGCTTTTTGAACGTCCATCGGCAGATCAATCAGCACCGGCCCAGGCCTCTCATTACGACACAGCCAATACGCTTTTTCCATCTCATAGCGAATAGCCCTTGGGTCGGTCACCATAACCGCGTACTTAGTTATGGGCTTGACGATAGAGACAATATCAGTTTCTTGAAAACCAACTTGACGCACCGAAGGATCTGGCCGTAAGAATCGGGAATTGATTTGCCCCGTGATAAAGATGCAAGGCACCGAATCGTAAAAACAATTGCCTATCGGCGTCACGAGATTCATGCCACCTGGCCCACTGGTAACTATCACTGCACCTGGCTTGCCACTGATCTTGGCGTAACACTCCGCAGCAAATCCGCCGCCTTGCTCGTGGATGACTGAAATGTATTCCGTCTGTTTAGTACGGGTAAATGCATCGCATAAATCTCCCATCGCCGACCCATACACCATGCACACCTTATCGATGCCATTCCGCCCCAAAAAATCAACAGCGTAATCAGCCAGCTTCATAGTATGGCCCCGTCCCTCCTGTGGTCGCGCACGAAGCAAATCAATCGCTTGATACCTTCTGTGACCTCATCAACGCTGCCTCCACAAGCTAGCCTAACATACTGATCCCAACGCACCCCGCCAAAAGCCTTGCCAGGAGTCACAGCCACGTAGGCATCCTCAAGCGCAAGCTTAGCGAACTCCACGCTGTTTAACCCGGTAGACCCGATATTCAAGAACAGATAATAAGCCGCCATCGGCATATCGCACCTCAAGACACGGCTATCGTTAACCAAGGCCGCATATTGACGCATGAGGGGCGCATACCGCACACGCAATGACATGCAATGGTTATCAATCTCATCAAGCGCAGCCAGAACGCCTGCCTGAGTAAATGAGGACAGACAACTTATTGAAGTCGATATCGACAACACGACTTTTTCGATGAACTGCGAATCAGCTATCACGTACCCGACGCGATAACCCGGCACCCCAAAGAGCTTTGACAAGCTGCCTATACGCACCACTTTCTCCTGGAGCCTAGGGATAAAATAACATTCAGGGAGCTCCATAACGTATCTCAATCTTTCATAAGTCTCGTCAATAAGCAGCCAGATATCATGCTCCTCACACTTGTCGATCAAATACGACATCACCGCCAGCGGGTAAACCGCTCCGGTAGGGTTGTTCGCGCTATTGACGATGATGGCCCCGCGGCATCCACGCAATCGCGTAGGAGATTTGCTGTTTATGCAATATACCGCATGGTCAACGTCTTCTCTCGTCAGCTCCCAATTAATTTTTTCGTTGAGCGGCAATACATAAACATTAGAGCAAAGATGGGCAGACGCAGCCATGTACGTTGGAAACGCTGGCGAGAACAATACAACCGGCGTGGTCTGGTCACTGGCTATGGTTAAAAACTGACTGATGGCGAAATTTGCCGGAGTGATCGCTACATTAGCCGCTGTCAACTCTCCGCACCCAAACTTCTCTGCAATCTTCTGCCTCAATGCAGTGAGCCCACCTGCCAGCGTGTAACCGTGATAACCACTCTTAAGCATCCTTAAGCTGCTCTCTATAAGCCGCAAGGGCGGTGGTACACAAACGGCTCCAAGCTCCAAGTGACAAATCCTATGGCCTCTGCTCTCAAGCTCAGTTGCCTGATCAGCTATCTTAAACATCTCCTGGCCAATCAAGGTGTTAGCACGATTAGAGAATTGAACCATACTACGTTACCTCGACACCCCAACTATCTTAGCAATACCATCCCAAAACACCCTACCGTCAAACGTCTCAACCGCCTTCCGATGACCAGCCCTCGCAATATCTTCAGCCTCTTTAGCACCAACCCCCATGTAGTATCTCAACCGTTCTATCAAGTTAGTGTCCTGAAATTCTAGCTGCCCGTTGTTGTAATGAAATGGCTCAGTAAATGGCACGTACTCCGCCATGGTACTAAATAATCGGCTGGTCTCGATGCTCTCAGACTCAAGCAACATGGCTCCGCACATCGTAGCTTCTGCTGTCCTACCCGTAAGATGCTCAAACGTACACGCAGAGGTGAAGTTCAGCGTGATCTTAGACCGTCTGAGCCAACCCACATAATCATAGATAGACCCACGACTGCTAGGATGCGCCCCACCTAACACCTTAACCTCTATACCGCTGCCTGTCACCCATGCCAGATTTAATGCGCGATCAATCCTCCCCAGAACAGACCCGACAAACGTTAACGGCAGATCACGCTCAATCTTTTCGTCACAATTAAAAAGCGTCGGATCTCTAGGCTCCGGCAGCCAATAAGTCTTGTCAGGGTGCTTAGTAAACTTTTTCCAATGCTCGTAGGTATCAAAAAACACGTTGGCCGTAGTACCAGCTGCATACATATCAGCCCAAGTTACCACGTTGGGAGCAGACTCCAACCACAACGAGACTACTGGTATACCCATACGGTCTCTGATAACTTGATAGCACTCAGGGGGAATATTATTTTTTTCCAGCGCCAACACTGGCGTGGTCAATACGATATCAGGACCAAACGTATGACACGCCGTCAATAAGGCTTTAGAACTCTCTTGTACACTAGTGAATTGGTTGTAAAAAAACAGAAACTCTCTGTGTCCTAGAGCGCGCAATGACCCTATCAAAGAATAAAGTGCAAGTGTTGGCTCATGATCGCCAGGGAACCGGCACATCGTGCTTTCTAAAGATAATAACACCCTCATGCGTCATGCTCGCTCACTATTGGTTTTTCGATCAAGCCCCAATCGATACCTAATCGCGAGTCGTCCCACTTCACATAAACCCGCTGCTTAGTATAATAACCGCTCCATCTGTACCAAAACACCGCAACATCGGACCGTACTGAATGCCCGTTCACTACGTACCAACCAACTACATAATAATAATAATTTTCATTAAATGGACTTAGTGGATCCATAAGGTTCATAAACCCATTTGGATCAGCAATTGACATATCGTTCTTTCCCATTTTATCGTACCGCCTTTCGCAAAACTCCCGCTATGTATTCCATACACTCACGGTTGAGCAAAGGATGCACCCCAACAAAAAATCCGTCTTTCATGATCTTATCGGTGTTCTTTAAATCGCCGTGAACACGATGAGAAATATTCCTAAAGGCAGGCTGGCGAAGTAGGTTACCACCAAAGATTGGCCTAGTCTCGATCTTTGCAGCCTCCAACTCAGCAATCACCCTTGCGCGGTCAACCCCATCGCGACAGATCAACGGATACGCATACGGCGACGGAACCGCTGTTTTTAAAATACGCGGCAAGATAAAATAATCTTCAAGATCGCCATGACACAGCCGGTCAAGCAGATAAAAATTTTCACGCCGCCTACTAATGATAAAATCTAGCTTATCAAACTGAGCACACAGCACGGCAGCTTGCATGTCAGTAGCTTTCAGGTTGTAGCCGATATAAGTATAGATGTATTTGTGGTCTGTCCCAAGCGGCAAACTGGGACGAAAATCCCAATCAAACCTCATACCGCAAGTATTCGACAGACCGGGCTTACAGTAACAGGCCCGTCCCCACTCGCTCAGTGACCGCGCCGCCACAGTCAACTTCGAAGAATTGATGATACAAGTCCCACCTTCGCCTGCTGTCGTGTGATGCGCTGGAAAGTGAGACAAGCTAGAAGCATGACCAAACGTACCAACCAACTTACCTTTGATGGTGGCCGCTAAAGCATCGCAACCGTCTTCAAAAAACCACAGGTTGTTCTCATCCGCTATGTTGCGCACCCACCATGCGTCAAAAGGTAAACCTAACGGGTGCGGCAACATGATTGCCTGCACGTCATCATCACAATCAGCCACGTCATCTATCGTCTCAAGACTAGGATTGTAAGTGTCCAGCTCAACATCAACAAACACCGGGCGCAAACCCAATTGAATGATCGGAGCTAATGTCGTCGGGAAACCCAAGGCTGGTACTACAACCTCAAAGCCAGCCTTCAACTGTTGATCCTCAGAAGCGCACGCCGCCGCCAGCATCAACAGGTTAGCTGATGACCCCGAATTGACAAGCACCGCAGACCTGCACCCAAATAATTTGATGATCTTGCTCTCAAACTCCTCTGTCCAACGCCCAGCCGTTAAGTGTCCCGACAACGCACAATCGACCAAGTTGACCATCTCATGATAATCGAACACCTCCGTGCTGTACGTGATCCTATCCGCGCCAGGCCGAGGAGAACACTTGGATTGCACGTACTTCTGCACGCTTTCTAGAATGCTCTCACGGGTGATCATAAGTAATGCTCTAATCTTCTACGTGTCGTAACATCTCACCCTGCCAATCGTACTCGCGCTGATGCACCACTTTGTATGTTCCAGTAGGCAGCTCATGCGCACAATGACCGTCTTGCTGCACCCTGGCAGTAGGCGTCGATCCATGATTCAACGACACGAATCGTGACTCGACCTTAAAATACAAATCGTTGTTGGCATCCCTGAAGTATCTAACGCGCCCGCCAACCAACTGATGCTTATGGCCGGTGGTTTCGCCATAAGCCAACACGCCATCGTGTGCAACTTCTTTTGCTCCTTTCGGGATACTACTTTCGATCACGCCCACGTCTCCCTGTCGCCATGCCTTCTGTATCGCCATAGGTATACCCTCCTTTATCTTAACTTTCTGCCACAATATTAACAGCGCCTGGTTTCCAACCAAATGTCCACAATCTGACCTGCTCAAAATCGTCGATATTATCGGGACCATCAACACCAAATTGCTCACGAGTAGCCGGTACTGGCAAAACAGTCTGGTGCTCACCATCGTTCTCACTCCAATGCAGGTGTAACGCTCTAATCATTTGTCCGTCGCCTAAATCAATTGATAGTAGGCGATCATCGCCAACTCTAGATATGCATCGTGTTTTTAAATGTTTTAATATCGTCTGTAACCCTATCTTACCGATAACCGCCATTCTAACCTGAGCATTAGATTCTTTTAGCAGATCTCGTGGATCAAGATTTTTAACCTTGATATATTTTTCCGGTACAGTTACACCGTGCAAGCTATACAATCCCCAGCCGTCGCGATACTTGATAGCCATGTCATTTTCGTCGTGCAATCTACCGCGAACGTCACGATGGATATATTCGGGACGATTACTTACCATGACAAAATGTTTATTAGGCCACCAGTAACCAGCAGCCATTTGTGTCTTACGATAAACATCCGCACGTGCATTCAAATCACCAGGCAATTCCAATCCACAATACTGAGTAAAAAACGACTCAAAGGACAGCCATGCTGGCCACAGTGAACCACCAAACCAATAGTGCCAAAATAAATCATTCTTTTTCTCCAATTTGACCGCCGAGTGAACCGCCGAGTGAACCGCCGAGTAAACCGTCGAGTCAACCGCCGACTCAACCGTCGAGCGAACCGCCGAGCCAACCGCCGAGTCAACCGCCGAGTAAACCGTCGAGTCAACCGTCGAGTAAACCGTCGAGTAAACCGTCGAGCCAACCGCCGACTCAACCGCCGAGCGAACCGCCGAGTCAACCGCCGAGTAAACCGTCGAGCGAACCACCGAGTCAACCGCCGAGTAAACCGCCGACTCAACCGCCGAGCGAACCGCCGAGTAAACCGCCGAGCCAACCGCCGAGCCAACCGCCGAGTGAACCGCCGAGTGAACCGCCGAGTAAACCGCCGGGTAAACCGCCGAGTAAACCGCCGAGTGAACCGTCGAGTCAACCGCCGAGTAAACCGCCGAGTCAACCGCCGAGCCAACCGCCGAGTGAACCGCCGAGTGAACCGCCGAGTCAACCGCCGAGTAAACCGCCGAGTCAACCGCCGAGTGAAC
>Ga0326597_10000286_pt1 | contig 94930 bp, 87 predicted proteins | sample RVTome_12_FD_203789 | JGI IMG/M metagenome (GOLD analysis project Ga0326597, IMG submission 203789) | Soil microbial communities from uranium-contaminated site in the Upper Colorado River Basin, Wyoming, United States - RVT100D185 | ecosystem: Environmental > Terrestrial > Soil > Contaminated >...
TTGTCATTCGTCATATCCTTCAAAGTTGGTAAGCCGGCAGCGTGACAGCTGCCGGCGGGTCTCAGCCGATCAAGTTTCGAGGGGTATGACGACTAGGTCGACGTGACGAAGTGAAATACGCCGCGGCGCTCAAAAATGCTGGCCAAAGGGATATAAGCCCTCCGTGGTGAAAAAGCAATCTTGAAGGCTTGGCGCAGCCGGCCACAGTTTGCTAAATCGGCGTGCCGGTGGCATCGATCAGCGTTTCGAAGTTGGGGCCTGAAGCTCAAAAACAGCGGACCGCCCGGTTCGCATTCGAAGCCCCCGGTAACGCAAAGCCCATCCAACGCCCCGCCGGCGCTGACTGGCCGAGTTTCCCCGTTGTTGTTGGCGTTGGCTGGGGGAGGAGGATTCGAACCTCCACTGGCGGAGTCAGAGTCCGCTGTCCTACCATTAGACGATCCCCCACCAGGGACCGGCCGGCCTCGCGGGCCGCAGCTGCGCCGCGCAGGGCAAGCGTCGCTTGACATAATGTAAAGCCGCGGGCCGCGTCAAGCTGCGGGCTTCTGCGGCCTGAGCGAGATCAGCAGTTGCGCATTGGCTTCGCCTCGGGAATGCTAATAGACGGGGCAAACAGTAGGACGAGACGATGGCCGAGGCCGGCTACCAGGGCCGAACGGCGGCACCGGGCGCGCGACGCCGCGCGCGGGAGCGCTCGTGCGGGCCGCGCCCGGGGCGCTGGGCCCACGTCTTCGCCGCGCTCGACCTTGGCACCAACAACTGCCGCTTGCTGGTGGCCCGGCCGACACGCCGGGGTTTCCGGGTCGTCGATGCGTTTTCGCGCATCGTCCGCCTGGGCGAGGGCATGGGTGCCACCGGCACGATCTCGGACGAGGCGATGCACCGCACCATCGAGGCCTTGCGCGTCTGCGCGCTAAAGATGCAGCGGCGGGCTGTCACCCGGGCCCGCACGGTTGCCACCGAAGCCTGCCGACGGGCCAGCAACTGCGCCCAGTTTCTCGACCGGGTCGAGCGCGAGACCGGAATCCAGCTCGAGATCATCAGCACCGCCGAAGAGGCGCGGCTCGCGGTTTCCGGTTGCCGTCCGCTGGTGATCGCCGATGCCCGTTACGCCTTGGTCTTCGACATCGGCGGCGGCAGCACCGAGCTGATCTGGCTCGACCTGCGCCAGCCTGAGGACGCTGCCGCCACGGTCTCGCTGCCGATCGGCGTGGTCACGCTGGCCGAAGGCTTTGGCGGCCATGAGATCAGCCGCAAGACCTATGCCGCCATGGTCGAGTTGGTGCGCGAGAGCCTGCGGCCGTTCGAGTCCGCGCACGCGATCGCGGCGCAAATCGCCGCCGGCGGCGTGCAAATGCTCGGAACCTCCGGCACCGTCACCACGCTGGCCGGCATCCATCTCGAGCTGCCGCGCTATGACCGCTCGCGCGTCGACGGCCTGTGGTTGAGTTTCCAGCGTGCGCGCGAGATCTCCGAGCAGCTCAGGCGGATGGGCTACGCCGGCCGGGCGGCAAATCCCTGCATCGGGCACGAGCGGGCCGACCTGGTGGTCGGCGGCTGCGCCATCCTGGAGGCGATCTGCGATCTCTGGCCGGTCGGCCGCCTGCGGGTCGCCGACCGGGGCATCCGCGAGGGCATCCTGCAGGCGCTGATCCGCGCCGCCGATCACGAGGGCGGGCACGCGCGGGCCGGCCGTTGAGCTGATGGCGCGGCGCGGCGGCAGATCCGGGGGTGCCGACCGCGGACCCAAGGTTCGGGTGAAGACGGCGAAGGGGCGCAAGGTCTCGTCGATCCGCTGGCTCGAACGCCAGCTCAACGACCCTTACGTGCAGCGGGCGCACCGCGAAGGCCTGCGCTCACGCGCCGCCTTCAAGCTGGTCGAGCTCGACGACAAGCACCATTTTTTGCGCAAGGGCCGACGCGTCGTCGATCTCGGGGCAGCGCCGGGCGGCTGGACCCAGGTGGCGGTGAGCCGCGTCGGTGCCGGGGCGCCCGGCGGCGGCATCGTCGTCGCCGTGGACGTGGCTGAGATGGGCGCCATCGCCGGCGCCCGGATCCTCAAGGGCGACATTCGCGAGCCGGCTACCGTCGGCGCCCTGCGCGGCATGCTGGACGGCCCGGCCGACGTGGTGCTGAGCGACATGGCGCCGGCGACCACCGGCCATCGCGACACCGATCACCTCCGGATCGTCGCCCTGGTCGAGGCGGCGGCGGAACTGGCGCTCGAAATTCTGGCGCCCGGCGGCGTTTTCGTCGCCAAGGTCTGGCAGGGCGGGGCGGCGCAGGAGTTGTTGCAACGGCTGAAGCAGGGCTTCCGCAGCGTCCGTCATGTCAAGCCCGGCGCCAGCCGGGCCGAATCGGCCGAGGTTTATCTCCTGGCCAGCGGCTACCGCGGCAAGCCCCCGGCCTAGGCGGGACGGCGGCGAGGGGTTATATCTGGGCCTGAGCTTTGTTGGACAAGGCCGATAGAGGTAGAACGTGAGCGCACCCGCGACGGCGCAGGACGACGGGGCCGAGCGCTGGCTCAGGCCGACTTTCTTCATCGACAGCGATCATCCGCTTGTGGCCGGCTTCGCGCGTGAGGTGGCAGGTGCGGCCGCGACGCCGCGTGACAAGGCGACGCGGCTCTACTACGCGGTTCGCGACCGTTTCCGCTACGACCCCTACCGGATCGAGATGAACGAGGCGCACTTTCGCGCCAGCGGCTGCATCGAGCGCGGCTATGGCTTTTGCATCAGCAAGGCCGTGCTGCTGGCCGCTGTGCTGCGCGCCGAAGGCGTGCCGGCACGGCTCGGCTTCGGCGATGTGCGCAATCATCTGGCGACCGAGCGCCTGCTCGAGCTCAACAATGGCGATGTCTTCTACTATCACGGATATACCGACGTCCTGCTCGACGGTCGCTGGGTGAAGGCGACGCCGGCCTTCAACATCGAGCTGTGCGAAAAGTTCGGCGTGCATCCGCTGGAGTTCGACGGACGCGCCGATTCGGTCTTCCACCCTTACGACAAGGCCGGCCGGCGGCATATGGAGTACGTCAACGACCGCGGCGCCTATGACGACCTGCCGTTCGACGAGCTGCGCCGAACCTTCATCGAGCGCTGCCCCGCCATCTTCAGCGTTGCGGGCGGCGACTTCCAGGCCGAGGCCGAGGCGGAGAACCGCGTGGCCTGACCCGCGCTGCGGCGCCTGGCTTTTTCCTATCCAAGGCCGGCCGAGCGTGTTATATGGCGCGCCAATTTCAGCCCGCTGGAGGCGATATGGAGATACCCGAGGCCCTGACCTTCGACGATGTGCTCCTGAAACCTGCGGCCTCTGCGGTGCTCCCGCACGAATGTGACACCCGAACCCGCCTGACCTCGACGATCGAGCTCGGCGTCCCGCTCCTTTCCGCGGCCATGGACACGGTGACCGAGCACGCGCTGGCGATCGCCATGGCCCAACACGGCGGCATCGGTGTCATCCACAAGAGCATGAGCATCGAACAGCAGGCCGAAGAGGTCCGCCGGGTCAAGAAGTTCGAGTCCGGCATGGTCGTCAACCCGGTCACCATTCATCCGGAGGCGACACTGGCCGATGCGCTGCGGCTGATGGCCGACCACAAGATTTCCGGCATTCCGGTGGTCGAGGAGGGCGACAACCGCCTGGTCGGCATCCTGACCAATCGCGACGTCCGCTTCGCCGACAACGCCAGCCAGCCGGTGCGCGAGTTGATGACGAAGCAAAACCTGATCACGGTCGGCGAGGCGGTCAGCACCGAGGAGGCGAAGCGCCTGTTGCACCAGCACCGGATCGAAAAGCTTCTGGTGGTGAACGCCGCCTTCGAGTGTATCGGTCTGATCACGGTCAAGGACATCGAGAAGGCGCAGCGCTTCCCCGACGCCACCAAGGACGAGCAGGGCCGGCTGCGGGTAGCGGCGGCAACCGGGGTCGGGAGCGAGGGCGTAAGCCGGGCCGAGGCGCTGATCGCGGCCGGCGCCGATCTGGTCGTCGTCGATACCGCGCACGGCCACTCGTCCCGCGTCATCGAGGTCGTCGAGTCGATCAAGAAGCAGAGCAATTATGCCCAGTTGCTGGCCGGCAACGTCGCCACCGCCGAGGGCGCCAAGGCGCTGATCGGCGCCGGCGCGGACGCCGTCAAGGTCGGCATCGGCCCGGGCTCGATCTGCACCACCCGCGTCATCGCCGGCGTTGGCATGCCGCAGTTGACGGCGATTCTTGACGCTGCCGAAGCCTGCGCCGAGGCGGGCATTCCGGTGATCGCCGACGGCGGCATAAAATTCTCGGGCGATCTGGCCAAGGCGCTGGCCGCGGGTGCCGGCGCTGCCATGGTCGGCTCGCTGCTGGCCGGAACCGACGAGGCCCCGGGCGAGGTCTTCCTGTACCAGGGCCGTTCCTACAAGAGTTACCGCGGCATGGGCTCGATCGGCGCCATGGCCCGCGGCTCGGCCGACCGCTACTTCCAGCAGGAGGTGACGGAAGCCTTGAAGCTGGTGCCCGAGGGCATCGAGGGGCGCGTGCCGTACAAGGGTCCGCTGGGCCAGGTCCTGCACCAGCTGGTCGGCGGCCTGCGCGCGGCCATGGGTTATACCGGCAACCGCACGCTCGAAGAGCTGCGCCGCAACGCGCGCTTCGTCCGCGTCACCGGGGCCGGCCAGCGCGAGAGCCATGTCCATGACGTCTCGATCACGCGCGAGGCCCCGAACTATCCCTTGAGCGGCTGAACCGGTCTTGCCGCCGTCATGACGCCGGCCGCGCGCCTCCAAGCGGCGATCGAGCTGCTGGCCGTGATCGATCGCGGCGAGGCGCCGGCAGACGGCTGCGTCAGCGAGTATTTCCGGGCCCGCCGCTATGCTGGCGGCGGTGACCGACGCGCCATCACCGAGCGGGTCTACGGCATCCTGCGGCACCGTGGGTGGCTGCACTGGTGCCTCGGCGATGATGCCGGCCGGACCGCGCGCGAACTGGTGCTGGCCGATCTGGTCTTGAGCGATGGCTTGGCGCCCGACCAGCTATCGAGCCTCTGCAGCGGCGAGGGGCATGCGCCGGCGGCGCTGAGTCCGGACGAGGCGGCGCTGTCGCGGACCCTGTCGGCCCCCGCCGGGCCGCCGCCGGACTGGGTGATCGGCAATTTTCCGCCGTGGCTGGAGGACCAGCTGCGGCGTCGCTTCGCTGACGCGCTGGTGGCCGAGACGACGGCGTTTGAGGCCCGCGCTTCGGTCGACTTCCGCGTCAACCGTCTGCGTCTCGACCGCGAGGCCGCGCGCAGCCGGCTGGCTGCCGAGGGTATCGAGACGACGCCCGGCGACCTGTCGCTGCTGTGCCTGCGCCTGAGCGAGCGCAAGGATTTGAGAGGCGCCGCCCTGTTTCGCGAGGGCGCCATCGAGCCCCAGGACGAGGCATCGCAGCTGGCGGCGCTGCTGGTCGAGGCGGCACCCGGGCAGCAGGTCGTGGACTTCTGCGCCGGCGCCGGCGGCAAGACGCTTGCCTTGGCCGCGGAGATGGCCAACCGCGGCCAGATCTACGCCCTGGACCTGAGCGCGCGGCGCTTGCAGCAACTGGCGCCGCGGCTGCAGCGCGCCGGCGTCCGCAACGTCCAGAGCCGGGTGCTGAACCGCAAGGCGCAGGCCTGGCTCGACAGCCTGGCCGGCCGCATGGACCGGGTCCTGGTCGATGCCCCGTGCAGCGGCAGCGGCGCCTGGCGCCGAAATCCGGAGACCCGCTGGCGGCTCGAGGCAGGCCGCCTCGAGCACTTGGTCGCGACCCAGCAGGACCTGCTGCGCCAAGCCGCCGGCCTGGTCCGGCCAGGCGGCCGGCTGATCTACGCCGTCTGCTCGCTGCTGCCGGCCGAGTCCGAGGACGTCGTCGAAACCTTCCTCGGGAACGCACCCGACTTTCGGCCGCTGCCGATCGGCGAAGTCTGGCAACGGGCGCTGCCGCAGTCGGTCTGTCCCGTGCCCGCGGACCAGACGTACCTCGTCTTGACGCCGTTGCGCCACAACACTGACGGTTTCTTCATCGCGGTACTGGAGAGAGCCGTGGCGGAACTCGCCCCCGGCAACCAGACTCTGGCCAGCCACCCTGCAGCAGCCGTATAATCCGGCCGAGCTATCGGACTTGGGAAACATGACGACGAAGATGGATACTGCGCGCCCGCTCGCCTTTGGCTTCGTGCTCGCCGTGGTCGCCATGGTCGGCGCCTGCGCCGCCTCGCCGGACCACCGAAGTACGCCGCGCGCGAACCTGGACGCCGGCATTCAGGCGCTCGAGGCGAAGGAGTACGAGAAGGCGGTGCAGCAGCTCGAAATCGCCATCGTCGCCGACCCGAAGAACCCGGACGGCTTCTACCGCCTGGGCCAGTCGCACCGGGCACTCGGCAATTATCGGCGAGCCTTGAAGTACATCCGGCTGGCCCTGGAGATCGAGCCCAATCATCTGGCCGCGCTGAAGGAGCGGGGGGTCGTGCTGCTGGAGGCGGGCGAGCGCGAAGAGGCCAAGGTGACGCTGCAGCAGCTTGGCGACAAGTGCGACCGCGCCTGCCCGGAATACCAGTCGCTGAAACAGCAGGTCGAGGCGGCGCCGACCAACAAGGACGGCTAGCCGGGCCCGGGATGGGGCCGTGGGCGCCGGGGTGGACAGCCCCATGTGCGCCGCTTAGCTTGCGCCCATGAGCGATTGCGTCCTGATCCTCGACTTCGGCTCGCAAGTCACGCAACTGATTGCCCGCCGCATCCGCGAGAGCGGCGTCTACTCGGAGATCGTGCCCTTCAACAAGGCCGAGGCGGCGCTGCGGAGACTGCGGCCCAATGCCATCGTGCTCTCGGGCGGGCCGGCGTCGGTGACCGAGTCGGTGTCACCCCGTGCGCCCGATCTGGTTTTCGAGCTCGGTGTCCCGGTGCTCGGCATTTGCTATGGCCAGCAGACCATGTGCGCGCAGCTCGGCGGCGAGGTCGAGAGCTCGGACGAGCGCGAGTTCGGCCGCGCCGAGTTGGAAGTGTCGGCCGACTGCGTCCTGTTCGAAGGATTGTGGCGGCCGGGTGAGCGTCACCAGGTCTGGATGAGCCACGGCGACCGCGTGGTCCGGCTGCCCCCCGGCTTTCGCGTCGTCGGCACCAGCGCCGGCGCCCCATTCGCCGCCTTCGCCGACGATGAGCGCCGCTATTACGGCGTGATGTTCCACCCCGAGGTCGTGCATACGCCCGACGGCGCCAGGCTGTTGCGCAACTTCACCCACCGCGTCGCCGGCTGCCGCGGCGACTGGACCATGGCCGCCTTCCGCCAGCAGGCGATCGAGCGCATCCGGCGGCAAGTCGGGGATGGCCGCGTTATTTGCGGCCTTTCCGGCGGCGTCGATTCGTCCGTCGCCGCGATGCTGTTGCACGAGGCGATCGGCGAGCAGCTGACCTGCGTCTTCATCGATACCGGCCTCTTGCGCCTGGGCGAGGCGGCGGAGGTGGTGGCGCTGTTTCGCGACCACTACAACATTCCGCTGGTGCACCGCGACGCCGGCGAGCTGTTTCTGGGCAAGCTTGCGGGCATCGGCGACCCGGAACAGAAGCGCCGCACCATCGGCGCCACCTTCATCGACGTCTTCGAGGCCGAGGCCAAGGCGCTCGGCGACGCCAAGTTCCTGGCCCAGGGCACGCTTTATCCCGACGTCATCGAATCGGTCTCGTTCACCGGCGGGCCCAGCGTCACCATCAAGTCGCACCACAATGTCGGCGGCTTGCCGGAGCGGATGCATCTGGCCCTGGTCGAGCCCTTGCGCGAGCTGTTCAAGGATGAGGTCAGGGCGCTTGGCCGCGAGCTCGGACTGCCCGAGGCGCTGGTCGGCCGCCACCCGTTCCCGGGTCCCGGGCTCGCCATTCGCGTGCCCGGCGCGGTCACGGCCGCGCAGCTCGAGGTGCTGCGCCGCGCCGATGCGGTCTATCTCGACGAGATCCGCAAGGCCGGACTGTACGATGAGATCTGGCAGGCCTTCGCCGTGCTGCTGCCGGTCAGGAGCGTTGGCGTCATGGGCGATGCCCGCACCTATGAACACGTCCTGGCGCTGCGCGCCGTCACCTCGACCGACGGCATGACCGCCGACTACTACCCCTTCGAGCACGGCTTCCTGGGCCGCGTCGCGACCCGAATTATCAATGAAGTCAGGGGGATAAACCGCGTCGTCTACGATGTCACTTCAAAGCCGCCCGGAACCATCGAGTGGGAGTGAGCGGCGCGTCTCAGCCCGGCCCAACGGACAGGTAGGCCAGCGCCGCGAGGCAGGCGATGGCGAGCCAAATGGCGATGTCGCGCAGCAGCTTGCTGCGCCGGCCGCGGTACATCAGCACCGCCGGCAGTACCAGAACCAGGAAGCCGGCGAGGTAGACCAGGCGCAGCCATTGCTCCCCGCTCAACCGTCCTCGTCCCTGCCGCCGCGCCGGCGCTCGATCAGATGCGTGGCGCCGAGCAGCAGCAGCCAGCCGGCCAGCGGCACGATGAAGATGTAGGTGAACAACGGATGGGCGGGATCGCCGCCGGTGCGAATCGCCACACCGGTCAACCACAGCGCCGTCAGGATGACCCCGGCCAGGTGCCAACTGCGCTTGTTTCGCCAGTCCATTCTCGCTACCCGGATCGCTGCGGCTTGGCCCGGGCGACGGGTTGTCCGCGCCGGCCGCTGGGGATAGGTTAGCGCGCCGCCGGCGACGGCGTGCCGGGAGAGGACAGCGTGGCCGATATCTTTCGCGAAGTCGACGAGGAAGTCCGCAAGGACCGGTTCCGCGCGCTGTGGAAGCAATACGGGGGTTACGTCTACATCGTTGTCGGCGCTCTGGTTGTCGGGACCGCCGCCAGCCAATACTGGCAGTACTACCGCGAGCAGCAGCGGCTGGAAGCCTCGGCGCTCTATCAGGACGCCGTCGAGGCGTTGCGCCGCGAGCAGACGAGCCAGGGGATCAACGACCTGGCCCGATTGGCCAACGAGTCGGGTACCGGCTATGCCGTCGTCGGCCGCCTGCGCGAAGCCGCGGCGCGGGCCGAGGCCGGCGACCTCGATGGCGCGGTACGCGCCTATGACCAGCTGGCTGCCGACAGCGGGGTCGAGCAGGTGTACCGCGATCTCGCCCGTATTTCGGCCGCCTTGCGACTGGCCGACCGCGGCGACCCCGGCGAGGTGCGCAGCCGCATCGCCCCGTTGCGCGCGGACGGCCAGCCGTGGCGCTTTTCGGCGCGTGAGATCGAGGCGGTCCTGGCCCTGCGCGAGAATAAGAGCAAGGAAGCGCGCGAGCTGCTTCAGGGCCTGGTGCTCGACGCGGAAACCCCGGCCGGCGTTCGTGGCCGTGCCAACGAATTGTTGGCGGCGCTTGGTGGTGGGGAGTGATCAGGGATGCTTAAGGGACGCGCGCGCTTGGCGGTTTTTGTGACCGGCAGCGCGCTGCTGCTGTCGGCTTGCGATTGGTTGCCCGACTGGATGGGAGCAGGCGAAGACCCGCCATTGCCCGGGCAGCGGATCTCGGTGATGCAGCTGGAGCAAGAGACCACGCCGGACCCCGGCATTGCCGACCTCGCGGTCAAGCTGCCGGCGCCGTGGCGCAACGCCGCCTGGCCGCAGGCGGGCGGCTTCGCCAATCACGCCATGCATCATCTCGAGTTGCCGGAGTCGCTCGGAGTTGCTTGGCAACGCGACGCTGGCGACGGCTCCAGCAGCACGACCCGGCTGTTGAGCCAGCCGGTGGTCGCCGACGGCAAGATTTTCGTATTCGACGCCAAGAGCCACGTCGCCGCCTTCGAGGCCGGCGAGGGCAAGGCGCTCTGGCGCATCGACCTGACACCGAAGCACGAGGATTCCGGAGCCCTCGGCGGCGGCCTCGCTTACAGCGACGGCGTCCTCTTTGCCACTTCGGCCTACGGCCAGGTCTTCGCGCTCAATCCGGCCAATGGCGAGAGGCTCTGGGAGCAGACGGCGGGAACGCCGTTTCGGGTGGCGCCGGCGGTGGCGGAAGGCCGGGTTTTCGCCATCAGCTTCGACAACCAGCTGACCGCGCTCGCCGCCGCCGACGGCCGGGTCCTCTGGACCCACACCGGCATCGCCGAGGACGCGGGGCTGATTGGCGGCGCCGTCCCGGCGGTGGAAGGAGGCATCGTCGTCGCGCCTTATTCCTCGGGCGAGCTCTTCGGCCTCAGGGTCGAGAACGGCCGCGTCGTCTGGCAGGACCAGCTGGTCCGCCTGCAGCGCGTGGCGCCGCTGGCCGCGCTCAGCGAGATTCGCGGCTCGCCGGCGGTCGATCGCAACCTGGTCTATGCCGTCAGCCACTCCGGCCGCATGGCCGCGATCGACCACCGCAGCGGCGACCGCATCTGGGAGCGGGACCTGGAGGGCGTGGAGATGCCATGGGTGGCCGGCGAGTTCATTTACATGGTCACCACGCAGGCCGAGGTGATTTGTCTGTCGCGCCGCGACGGCCGCATCCGCTGGGTCAGCCAGCTGCAGCGCTACGAGAATGAAAGCAAGCAGTCGGGTCTGATCCAGTGGACCGGACCGGTGTTGGGCGGCGATCGTCTGATCCTGCTGTCGAGCCACAGCCGGGCGGTCTCGCTGTCGCCGTACACGGGCGAGCAGCTGGGCGAACTGAAGCTGCCGTCGCCAGCCTACGTGCCGCCGCTGATCGCCGACGGCACGCTCTACATCATTACGGATAGCGCCGAGCTGATCGCCTACCGCTGACGCTCATGGCGTTTACCATCGCCATCATCGGCCGACCCAATGTCGGCAAGTCCACCCTCTTCAACCGCCTGGCCGGCAAGCGGCTGGCCCTGGTCGACGACACCCCCGGCCTGACCCGCGACCGCCGCGAGGGCGCGGCACGGCTCGGCGGCCTTGAATTCCGGCTGATCGACACGGCCGGCCTCGATGAGAGCCGCGGCGACAGCCTGGAAGCCCGGATGCAGGCGCAGACCGAGGCCGCCGTCGGCGCCGCCGACCTGGTGCTGATGATGATCGATGGCCGCGCCGGCGTGACCCCGGTCGACGCGCACTTCGCCGGCTGGCTCAGGCGCCGGGGCAAGCCGACCGTCCTGGTCGCCAACAAATGCGAAGGCGCCGCCGGCGAAGCCGGACTGCTTGAGGCTTACAGCCTCGGGCTCGGCGAGGCGGTGGCGATCTCGGCCGCGCACGGCGAGGGCCTGGTTGAGTTGCACGATGCGATTTGCGCGCATTTGCCAGAGGCCGAGCCGGTCGAGACGGAACGCGGCGAGGGGCCCTTGCGCCTGGCCGTGCTCGGCCGCCCCAACGCCGGCAAGTCGACCCTGGTCAATCGCCTGATCGGCGAGGAGAGGATGATCACCGGGCCCGAACCCGGCATCACCCGCGATGCCATCGCCATCCCCTGGTCGTGGCGCGGCCGGGCGGTCCAGCTGCACGATACCGCCGGCTGGCGCCGGCGGGCCCGCGTCAGCGACCGGTTGGAGAAGCTCTCGGTCGGCGATACCGTGCGGGCGATGGCGTTCGCCGAGGTGGTGCTGCTGCTCTGCGATGCCGCCCAGGCGCTGGAGCGCCAGGACCTGACCATCGCCCGACAAGTCGTCGACGAAGGCCGCGCCCTGGTCGTCGCGCTCTCGAAATGGGACCTGGTGGAAGACCGCCGGCAGACCCTGGCGGCGGCGCGCGAGGCGCTGGCGACTTCGCTGCCCCAGGTCAGGGGCGTGCCACTAATCGCGATCTCCGGTCTGACCGGCGACGGCATCGCCCGGCTGATGGCGGCGGTCCTGCAGGTGTACGAGCGCTGGCAGCGCCGGGTGCCGACGGCGGCGCTCAACCGCTGGCTTGAGGAGGCGCTCGAGCGCCATCCGCCGCCGCTGGCCCCGGGCGGTCGGCGCCAGCGCCTGCGCTACATGACGCAAAGCAAGGCGCGGCCGCCGACCTTCCTGATCTTCGCCAACCGCCCCCGCAACGTGCCCGACGCCTACCGCCGCTATCTGCAGAACGGGCTGCGCGACGCCTTCGATCTCGACGGCGTGCCGATCCGCCTGCAGTTCCGGAAGACCGACAATCCTTACGTCTGAGACACCCTGAGGGCCGGCGCGGAATTGCAGCCGGGACGAACCGAGTCTACCCGGAGCCGGTGGCTGGTGGCACTATGGCCAGCAGCGCGACAGCGGAGCGAAGGCGGCAGGTGTTCCTGATCTTTCTTACCGGCGCGGCGGTGCTCGCGCTCGAAGTTCTCGCCTCACGCATCATGACGCCCTACTTCGGCGTCAGCCTTTACATCTGGGCTAGCATCCTCAGCATCACCCTGACCTTTCTGGCCTTTGGCTATTATCTGGGCGGCCACCTGACGCGCCGCCTTGCCGGGCCCTGGCTGACGACGATGTTCCTGCTGCTGCCGCTCGGCTCGGCGGCCGCGATCCTGCTTGCCACGGCGATCTTCCCGAGCCTGTTTCCCGCGCTGGCCAGGTTCGACCTTGTCTTCGGCAGCTTCGTCGCCAGCACCCTGCTACTGGCGCCGCCGTTGATCTGCCTGTCGGCGATGAACCCGCTGCTGATCGCGCTCCGGGCGGAGGGCGGGCGCCTCGGCGATGGCGGGGCGGGGCAGGTCTTCTTCACCAGCACCATCGGCTCGGTCGCCGGCGTCGTCATCACCGCCTTCGTCATCATTCCCAACCTGACGAACTTCGTCGCCATGCTGTGGCTGGGCGTGGCGCTCTGCATCGCCGCCGCCGGCGTGACCCTGGCGAGCGCGGCGCCGCCGCCGCTGCACCGCCGGCGGCTGCTGGCCGGCGCGGTGCTGGTAGCGGTCTGCTGCCTGGCCCTGCTGGCCTTTCAGGAACGCTATCTGGCGCTCGCCACCCGGACCGCCGACCGCGATGCGCGCTTGGCCCTGCTGGGCGAGTACACCTCGGTCTTCGGCAACGTCAAGGTGGTCGAGTTGAGCTCGGCCAGCAACCGCTATCCGCCGATCAAGGTGCTGCTGCAGGACGGGACCATTCAGAACCGCGCCACGCCCGCCAACAGCTCGCTGTCGATGTACACCTACGTCCTGGACCTGCTGGCGCGGGGCTTCGCGCCGGAGAGCCGCAGCGCCCTGGTCCTGGGCCTGGGAGCCGGCATCGTGCCGCGGGACATGAAGCGGCGCGGCGTCGAGGTCACCATCGTCGACATCAACCCCGGCATGGTCCGGGCGGCGGTCGAGCACTTCGACTTCGTGCCGGAGGATTTCGCTCTCCGCCTGGCCGATGCGCGCACCTTCGTCAAGGACTGTCCCCAGAGGTTCGACGTCATCATCGTCGACCTGTTCCAGGGCGACGGCACGCCCGACTACCTGGCCACCAAGGAGTTCTTCGGCGATCTGCGCCGCTGTCTGTCGCCGCGCGGGGCCGTGGTCATGAACGCCTTCTTCGACCCTGAGAACCGGGAGCCGAACCTGCGGCTGTTGGCGACCGTCTTCGAGAGCTTCAAGCAGCTCTATTACTTCCATCGCCCCGAGCTCAACACCTTCGTCGTCGGCCTGGCCGCGCGGCCGCCGGCGGATGTCAGGTTCGGCCTCGAAGACGTTCCGCCCGCATTGCGCGGCCTGGTGCAGCGATCGCTGGAATCGGGCGTGACCATCCGCGACGTCGATCTGCGCGGCTTCCCGGCCTTCACGGATCAGCAGAACCTGTTCTCGATCCTCGCCGTCGAGGCGCAGATGGGCCGCCGGCGCGAGATCATCGAGGCGCTGCCGCCGCGTGTCCTGGTGAACTGACCGGTCGCTGCGCGGCGGCGTGGCGTTGAGCCGGGCTTGTGCGGCTGCCGCGGCGGATTCAAAAATCGCTGGGAATATATATTAAGATTTATTAAAATGTTTATTCAATTCAGCCCGAAGATTACTGGAAATAGATCAAAAATTATTTCAATACACTAAAAAGACAAAGTCCAACTGCGAAAAAATTCACAGGTCTTATTGAACGAATACTCAACCCTCAATATATAACTATAGGCATATTCGGGACCCCGAATGCCGGGAATCGGTGCCACGCCGGCATCGAAAAAGGAGGGTTCGCAACCATGCTGTCTCTTTGCAGGAGGTTCCTCCGCTCGCAGGCGGGAGACGTCGCCATCGAGTACAACGTTATTGCCACGGGCATCGCCATCGTCGCTTCGCTCGCGATGCTTGGCGCCACCAACATGATCGGCCAAGTCCTTTTCAAGGACGTCGTCATCACGCTGGGCCAGGGTTATTCCGGTGTCTATGTCAGCAGCGCGCCGTCGACCTCGCTCCCGCAGGACTATGAGACCGCATCATCGGCGAGCGCCGGCTCTGGCGACAGCGGTACGCAGGAGAGCGGCAGCACCGAGGCGGGCACCGGCACGCAGACCTGCAGCCGCTCGATTTCGGTGTGCTGAGCGCGCCTGGGGCGGTCCGATCAGTTCGGGTGGCCCAGCGGGTCCGGCTGGTCGGCGGCAATCCATAGGCCGTGTCCGGTGAACTCGGGCGAGGCCAGCCGGACCAGCGTCTCGACCAGGTGCTCAGGCGGCGGCAGGCTGGCCGGATCCTCGCCGGGGAAGGCCTGTGCCCGCATCCGCGTCCGCGTCGGCCCGGGGTTCACCAGGTTGACGCGGATCGCGGTGCGCTCGACCTCGCGGGCATAGGTCATGACCAGCGCTTCCAAGGCCGCCTTGCTGGCCGAATAGGCGGCCCAGTAGGGCGGCAGCGAACGGGTCGCGCCAGTGGTGACGAAGATGGCGCGACCGGCTGGGGAACGGCGCAGCAGCGGATCGAAGGCTCGGATCAGCCGCCAGTTGGCATGCACGTTGAGCGTGAAGGCCTGCTGCCAGACGTGCGGCTCGATGTGCCCGACCGGGCTCAGCTCGCCCAGCGTCGCGGCGTTGCCGACCAGCACGTCGAGCCGGCCCCAGCGCTCGAAGGTGCTGGCGCCCAGGCCTTCGATGCCCCCGGCCTCGGCCAGGTCGAGCGGCACCAAGGTGGCGCTGCCGCCGGCGGCGCGGACCGCATCGTCGATCTCTTCCAGGCCGCCGACGGTTCGCGCGACCAGGATCACGTGCGCCCCCGCTGCCGCAAAGCCCTGGGCCACGGCGGCGCCGATGCCGCGGCTGGCGCCGGTGATCAGCGCGATCCGATCCTCAAGCGGCCTGGCCATCAACGACGGCCGGCGCTCAGGCGCTTTCGGCCAGCAGCGAGAGCTGCACCGCCCCGTCGCCGACCTCGTGATCGACCAGCGCGATCGGATAGTCGCCGGTGAAGCAGGCGTCGCAGTATTGCGGCGCGTCGTCGTCGCGCGGGGCCCCGGCGACGGCGCGGTAGAGGCCGTCGATACTGATGTAGGCCAGGCTGTCGACGCCGATGTGCCGGCGCATCTCTTCCAGGTCCATCTGGGCGGCGAGCAGCTCGCTGCGCGAGGGCGTGTCGATGCCATAGAAGCAGGAGTGCGTGGTCGGCGGGCTGGCGATGCGCATGTGCACCTCGCTGGCGCCCGCATCGCGCACCATCTGCACAATCTTGCGGCTGGTGGTGCCGCGGACGATCGAATCGTCGACCAGGATGACGCGCTTGCCGCAGATCTGGCCACGGTTGGCGTTGTGCTTGAGCTTGACGCCGAGGTCGCGGATCCGCTGCGTCGGCTCGATGAAGGTGCGCCCGACGTAGTGGTTGCGGATGATGCCCAACTCGAAAGCGATCCCGGCCTCTGCGGCGTAGCCCATCGCGGCGGGCGTGCCGGAATCCGGCACCGGCAGGATCACGTCTGCCGGCACGCCGCTCTCGCGCGCCAGCTGGGCGCCGATCCGCTTCCTGACGTTGTAGACGTTGATGCCCTCACAGTCGCTGTCGGGTCGGGCGAAGTAGATGTACTCGAAAATGCAGAAGCGGCGCCTGGCCGGCGGCAAGGGGCGGATGCTCTCGACGCCGTCGTCGTTGCAGACGACGATCTCGCCGGGCTCGACCGAGCGCACGAAGCTGGCGCCGATGATGTCGAGCGCGCAGGTCTCGCTGGCCAGGATCGGCGCGTCGCCGAGCCGGCCCAGCACCAACGGCCGTACCCCCATCGGATCGCGCACCCCGATCAACGCGTCGTTGGTCAGCAGCACCAGGCTGTAGGCGCCCTGCACCTGCCGCAGGCCGTCGGTCAGCCTCTCGATCAGGCGTGGGTAGGGGCTGGTGGCGATCAGATGGATGATGGTCTCGGAGTCGATCGTGGACTGGAAGATGCAGCCGCGCTTGACCAGCTCGCGCCGCACCGCCCGTGAATTGGTCAGGTTGCCGTTGTGCGCCACCGCCAGCCCGCCCAGCTCGAGTTCGGCGAACAGCGGCTGCACGTTCCTCAGCACGGTCTCGCCTTGCGTCGAATAGCGGTTGTGGCCGATCGCCGCGAAACCCTTGAGCCGCTGGATCACGTCGCCGGAGTTGAAGTTCTCGCCGACCTGCCCGAGGCCGCGGTGGGAATGGAACTGCCGACCATCGAAGCTGACGATGCCGGCCGACTCCTGGCCGCGATGCTGCAGCGCATGCAGGCCGAGCGCGGTATGGGCGGCGGCGTCGTCCGCGCCCCAGATGCCGAAGACGCCGCATTCCTCCTTGAGCTTGTCGTCATCGAAGGGATGTGCGAGCAGCGGCCGCGGCTGCTCTCGGCAGGCCGTGGCGGCTGGCGAGCTGTCTTTGGTCATGTCGGGTGCTGGCTGCTCCGCTTCGACGAGGCCCCCTTATAGACCGATTCGTCGCCAGAGTCAGCGATCCTGCAGCTCTTTCTGCCGGGCCTCCTCGCGCTCCCTGGACCGCTGCTCGCGGACCGCCGCCTCGGCCTCGTCGCGGGCCTGTTTCAGCGTCAACCTCAATTCGAGCACCTGGTCTGGCGCCAGCCAGTCCAGTATCGCCGCGCCCTCGGCCAGCAGCGGCCTCACCGTCGCCTGTTTCATCCATTCCGGATGGGCGTGCGGCGGATGCAGGATGCTGGCCAAGAGATAGGCGGCGGCAAGGATGAAGCTGCCACGCAACAGGCCGAAGCAGAAGCCGAAGACGCGGTTGATCAGGCCGACGTCGTCTTCCTCGAAGCGGCGCCCGACGAGATGCGCCCCGAGCAGCAGGACCACCAGCAGCGAGGCGAACAGGAAGGCGCCGAGCAAGGCGTCGTCCAGCGGCCCGGCCTCGCTGCCAAGCGCATAGGGCGCAACGATCGGGAACAGCAGCGCCGTCGAGGCCGCAGCGACCACCCAGGCGATGATGGACAGCACCGCTTTGGCGAAGCCGACGCGCGCGGCCAGTCCGCCCGAGAGCAGCAGGAAGGCGGCCACGCCTAGGTCGACGTAAACTGCCTCTGAAACGATTCCGTTGTCCTGCATGCCGGCCGAGTCTACAACCAACGGGACGAGATTCCGGAATCTTTTTCAGCTATTGCTGCGATCCCGGCTCACCGCTTGCTGTCGATCAGGCGATCCATCTGCTGGCGCGGCGCGGCCTGGTAGCCGGACTCGCTGCGCTTTTCGCTCGATGCCGCCGGCTCGCGGCTCGCGCCGATGGAGCCTTCCTCCAGCAGCAGCTGCGCGGCATCGCCGGCCTCTTCGATGGTGTCCAGGGCGGCTGCGAAGACCTCGGGCGCCACCGAGGCCAGGAACTCGGCGCTTCTGGCGACGTAGGGCAGGCTGCGGCTCTTGGTCAGCCAGGCCGGCTGTTCCTCCACCTCGCCGGTGGGCAGGAACTGCATCAGCACCAGGTATGCCAGCGCCACCACCAGTACCCCGCGGGCCAGGCCGAACAGGAAGCCGAGCCCCCGGTCGATCACGCCGGCGTCGCTCTCCTTGACCCGCCTGGCAATCGCGGCGAAGGCGTAGACCAGGATCATCAGGCCGACGATGAAGACGCCGGCGCCGGCGGCCAGGTTGGCCAGCAGCTCGGGCTGCAGGTAATTGGCCACCAGCGGCTGAACCAAGGGGAAGGCCTTGACGGCGATCACCGCCGCGCCGATCCAGGCCAGGATGTGCAGCAGCTCACGCACGAAACCGCGCATCAGCGCCAGCAGACCCGAGATCAGAAGAATCCCCAGGACGATCAGGTCGACGTAGGTGAGCGGAAGGTTGTCCATGGCCGGCGACTATATGTCGCCGCCGCCGTCGTTGGCAAAGAGCTGTACCAGGGCCTGTAGGCGATCGATCTCGGTCACCGCCAGTGGCGCCTCGCGGCGCTTCGCCGCCGGTGCGGTGAAGGCGCGGGCGAAGCCCAGCTTGGCGGCCTCACGGCAGCGCAGGTCGGCCTGACTGACCGCGCGGATCTCGCCGGAGAGGCCGATCTCGCCGAAGAAGACGCTGTGCTCGGGCACCGGCCGGTCGGCGAGGGAGGAAACCAGGGCCGCCGCCACCGCCAGGTCGGCGGCGGGCTCGACGATGCGCAGGCCGCCGGCGACGTTCAGGTAGACGTCGTGCCCTGAGATGGCGAGACCGCAGCGGGCATCCAGCACCGCCATCACCATGGCCAGGCGGTTGCCGTCCCAGCCCACCACGGTGCGCCGAGGCGTCGCCAATGGCGAGGAGGCGACCAGGGCCTGGACCTCGACCAGCAGCGGCCGGCTGCCCTCGAGGCCGGCGAAGACGGCGCTGCCGCTGACCGCGCCGCCCGGCCGCCCGGAGAGGAACAGCTCGGACGGATTGGGAACCTCGATCAGGCCTGCGTCCGACATTTCGAAGACGCCGATCTCGTCGGTCGGGCCGTAGCGATTCTTGACCGCGCGCATGATGCGGAACTGGTGACCGCGCTCGCCCTCGAAGTAGAGTACGGTATCGACCATGTGCTCCAGCACGCGGGGGCCAGCGATCTGTCCCTCCTTGGTGACGTGGCCGACCAGCAGCACGACGATGTCGCGCTGCTTGGCGGTGCGGATCAGCTCCTGCGCGCTGGCCCGGACCTGGGCGACGGTGCCGGGCGCGCTCTCCAGCGCGTCAACGAACATGGTCTGGATCGAATCGATGACGACGACGCGGGGCGCGTCGCGCGCCTCCATGGTGGCGACGATGTCGCGGATGCTGGTGGCGGCGGCAAGCTCGACCGGGGCGTCAAGCGCGCCCAGGCGTTCGGCCCGCATGCTGATCTGACGTGTCGCCTCCTCGCCCGAGACATAGGCGCAGCGCACGCCGTCGCGAGCCAACAGCGTTACCGCCTGCAGCAGCAGCGTCGACTTGCCGATGCCGGGATCGCCGCCGACCAGCACGGCCGAGCCGGGCACCAGGCCGCCACCGGTGACGCGGTCCAGCTCGCCGATCCCGGTGGCCAGCCGCGGCAGCTCCAGGCCATCGCCAGGGTCGAGCGGCACCAGCTTGAGTTTGCGGCCCTTGCCGCCGCCGGGGCCTTTAGGCACCGTTGCCGCGACGGCCTCCTCGACGATGCTGTTCCATTCGCCGCAGGCGCCGCAGCGGCCCTGCCAGCGCCGGGTCACGGCGCCACAGTTCTGGCAGACGTAATGTTCGCTGGCCCGTGCCATCCGGCCTTGTGCCCGTCACTCGCGGCCGCGTCGAGGTGCCGCTTCGATCATACCTCCATCCGGATCGGCCCCTCGGCGCGGCCGTGGATGAACTGGTCGACATGGTCGTTGCCGCTTCGGTCAATTTCGGCCACCGGGCCGCTCCACACGATCCGGCCCTGGTGCAGCATGGCGACGCGGTCGGCGATGGTGCGCGCGCTCGCCATGTCGTGGGTTATCGTGATGGTGGTGGCGCCGAGATCGCGGACGCACTCGACGATCAGGTGGTTGATGATGTCGCCCATGATCGGGTCGAGCCCGGTCGTCGGCTCGTCGAAGAAGATGATCTCCGGCTCGGTGGCGATGGCGCGGGCGAGACCGACCCGCTTCTTCATGCCGCCCGACAGCTCCGCCGGCTCCAGCGCCGCGACCTCGAGCCCGAGACCGACTCGGCGCAGCTTCTCGATGGCGATGGTATGGGCCTCTTCGCGCGCCATGCCTTCGCCGGCGATCAAACCGAAGGCGACGTTCTCCCAGACCGACAGCGAATCGAACAGGGCCGCGGCCTGGAACAGCATGCCGAACTTCTTCAGCACCTGGTCGCGCGCGGCACCCCTGAGGCCTACCACCGATTGGCCGTCGATCTCAATGCTGCCCCGCTCGGGCCGCAGCAGGCCGAGGACGCACTTCAGCAGCACCGACTTGCCGGTGCCCGAGCCGCCGATGATGACGACGGATTCGCCCGGCGCGACGTCGAGGTCGAGGCCGTTGAGAACGACCTTCGGCCCGAAGCGCTTGTGCAGATCGCGGATCGAGATTTTCGGCGTCGCGCTCATCGCGAGAAGAAGCTCTCGGTGATGAAGTAATTGGCGACCAGGATCAGGATCAGCGACGAGACCACGGCGTTGGTGGTGGCCCGTCCGACGCCTTGGGCGCCGCCGGAGGAGTTGAAGCCGTGATAGCAGCCCATCAGCGCGATGATGAAGCCGAAGACCGCGGCCTTGACCAGGCCGGAAACGACATCTTGTGTCTCGAGGAACTCGAAGGTGTTGGCCAGGTAGCTGGCGGCGTTGAAGTTCAGCCTGTGCACGCCGATCATGTAGGCGCCGAAGACGCCGATGACGTCGGCCACCAGCACCAGGAGCGGCATGGTCAGGGTCGCCGCGATCAGCCGCGGCGCCACCAGATACTTGAAGGGGTTGGTCTGCAAGGTGACCAGCGCGTCGATCTGCTCGGTGACCCGCATGGTGCCGAGCTCGGCCGCCATCGCCGCGCCGACGCGGCCGCCGACCATCAGGCCGGCCAGCACCGGCCCGAGCTCGCGGGTGATGCCGATGACGACGATGGTGGCGACGGCGCTCTCGGCGTTGAAGCGCGACGAGCCGATAAAGATCTGCAGGGCCAGCACGGCGCCGGTGAAGAGCGCGGTCAGCCCCACCACCGGCAGCGAGTAATAGCCGATGGCGACAATCTGGCGGCCGACCAGGCGCAGGTAGAACGGCGGCGCGACGCAGTGCGAGAGGGCGGCACCGCAGAAGATGCAGAGCTGGCCAAAGGTGGTGAGGAAGCCCAGGGAGGCGCGGCCGATGATGGCGAGTGGGTTCATCTCACCGCCTTGCCGCCGCGATGGTAGCGGCGGTGGTAACGCGGCCCCAGGGCGGTCAGGAGCTCGTACTCGATGGTCCCCGCCGCCTGCGCCAGCTCGGCCAGCGGCACGCCACCACCGATCAGGTCGACCAACGTGCCCTCCCGGACGCCGCCCGGCACGTCGCTGACGTCGAGGGTGATCAAATCCATCGAAACTCGCCCCACCACAGGCACCCGGCGACCGTCGATGGCAGCGAAGGCCCGATTTCCGAGAGCACGGAAGTAACCGTCGGCATAGCCTACCGGGACGGTGGCGATCAACCGCCGTTCGGCGGCCCGGTAGGTCGAACCGTAGCCAACGCCCTCACCCCTGTCAATTTGACGCAGGGCCAGGATTTTCCCTTGCAGATGAACGACATCGCGCATCGGGTTGGGTCGCCCGGGAGTCGGATTGACGCCGTAGAGGGCGACGCCGCCGCGGGCCAGATCGAAGTGGAAGTCGGGCCCGAGGAAGATGCCGGAGGAGTTGGCGAGGCTGGCGCGCGCCGCCGGCAGGCCGGCCTTGAGATCGAGGAAGCGCTGGCGCTGGCGCTCGTTCATCGGGTTCTGCGGCTCTTCCGCCGAGGCCAGATGGCTCATCACCAAGGCAAGGTTGAGCTGCCCGGGATCGCAGGCCTGGAGCTCGGCGGCACCCAGACCCAGGCGGTTCAGGCCGCTGTCGAGGTGCAGGGCCGACGGCGCCGCCTTGGCCGCCGCGCGCCAGCCTTCGAGTTGTGCCACGGTGTTGAGCACCGGCACCAGGCGAGCCTCGACGAAGGCCGCCTCCATGCCGGGCATCGGTCCGTGCAGAACCAGAATTTCCGCCTCGGGCAGGCACTGCCGCAGGGCCTCGCCTTCGGCCTGATGGGCAACGAAGAAGCTGGTGCAGCCAGCCTCGGCCAGCGCCTCCGCCACCGGCGCCGTGCCCAGGCCGTAGCCGTCGGCCTTGACCACGGCGGCGCAGGGAACGCCACCCAGCTCCTGACCCAGGTGAACGTAGTTGGCGGCCAGGGCGGCGAGGTCGACGCTGAGAAGCGCGCCGGCCGTTTCAGAAGACGGCATCGGGGAGATGGTCGTTCAGGTCCAAGTTGTTGAATTTCGTCAACGTTCTTTCGAACTGCAGCTTTATCGTGCCCGTCGGGCCGTGGCGCTGCTTTCCTATAATGACCTCGGCGACACCGTAGATGGCCTCCATATCCCTCTGCCACTTCTCAAATTTCTCATCACCTTCGTGCGGCTTCTTGCGCTCGTGGTAGTATTCCTCGCGAAATAGGAACATCACGACATCCGCATCCTGCTCGATGGCGCCGGACTCTCGCAGGTCCGCCAACTGCGGGCGCTTGTCGTCACGCTGCTCGACCTGACGAGACAATTGCGAAAGCGCCAGGACGGGAATGTCCAGTTCCTTCGCCAGAGCTTTCAGGCCTTGCGTAATCTCCGATATTTCCTGGACTCGGTTGTCATGGCGCGCCCGGCCCGAGGGCCGCAGCAGCTGCAGATAGTCGACGATGACCAAGCCGAGGCCGTGCAGGCGCTTCAGGCGCCTGGCCCGTGTCCTCAACGCGGCGATGGAAAGGGCAGGAGTATCGTCGATGAACAGCGGCTTCGTGCTGATGTTCTGGCTTGCCTCCACGATGCTGAAGAACTGCTCGCGCTCGATGTCGCCGCGGCGGATCTTCTCCGAGGACACGCCCGACTGTTCGGAAAGAATCCGCGTCGCCAGCTGTTCGGCGGACATCTCAAGACTGAAGAAGCCGACGACCGCACCGTCGTGGACGGTAGTCGCGCCGTCGCCGCCGGCCTCGGCCCGGTACGAGTTGGCGATGTGAAAGGCGATGTTGCTCGCCAACGCGCTTTTCCCCATCGCGGGCCTGGCCGCCAAGATGACCAGATCCGAGCGGTGCAGGCCGCCGAGTATGCGGTCCAGGTCGACGAGGCCGGTTGGCAGCCCGACCAGCGTGGTGTCGCGCTTGTAGGCGGCCTCCGCCATGCGGATGGCCTCGGTCAGCGCCACATTGAAGCTCTGGAGGCCGCTCTCGCGCTGGCCGGTCTCGGCCAGCTGGAACAGGCGCTGCTCGGCCCGCTCGATCTGCTCGGCGGCGCTGTCGTCGACATCGGCGTCGCCGGCGTCGTGCAGCATCTCCTCGCCGATGTCGATCAGGCTGCGGCGCAAGGCCAGGTCGTGGACGACGCGGGCATAGTGCTCGACGTTGTAGACGGTGACCGCGGCCCCGGCGAGCCGGGCCAGATACTGGGCGCCGCCTACCTGCGTCAGCGTCTGGTCCTGCTCGAAGTAGTGCTTCAAGGTCACCGGGTTGGCCAGCTGATTGCGCTCGATCAGCCGGATCGCGGCATCGTAGATGCGTTGGTGCGCCGGTTCGTAGAAGTGCTCGAACAGCAGGAACTCGCTGACCCGCCCGGAGGCGTCGTTGTTGACCAGCAGCGCGCCCAGCACCGCCTGTTCGGCTTCGACGTTGTGCGGCAGCTCGCGATATCCGGCGGTGCCGTCGATCGCGGTCAGGGGCGGCGGACTCTGGCGCTCTTGGCTCATGGGGCGAGGAACCTAGCACGTCGGCGTAGCGCGTGCGCCCCGTATGGTCGGGCAGCGGAAACAATTCTGTGGGCGACTTTGGATAACTCCGGGGATTACCGGCCAGAGACCAGTCCGCCCGCGGGGTTTTGATCATGCGGCCGGGCCGGACGCGAAACGATGCCGCGGCGCGGCGGCGCCACTGCGGCGTTAGCGATGATGCGGCGATCGTGCGGGCGGCCCCGGGCGCCGGCGCGAATCGCTTTCGCTCACGCCGCCTGCCAGTGCCGGTCGGCCTCCGCGCGCTCAAAGTCGGCGATGTAATCGCGGGTCAGCGGCACCGCGTCCTGGTTCTTCGCCAGCTGGATCTGGAAGACCACCATGCCGCTGTAGCGGAAGGCAGCCTCGCTCAAGGCCAGATAGGTCTCCCACATGCGGCAGAAGCGCTCGTCGTAGATCTCGCGAATGTGCACCGCGTTTGCTTGGAAGCGCCGCCGCCAGGCCTTCAGCGTGTCGGCGTAGTGCAGGCGCAGGACCTCGATGTCGGTGATGTAGAAGCGTTTGCGTTCGATGCTGGGGACGATCTCGGACAGCGAGGGAATATAGCCCCCGGGAAAGATGTACTTGTTGATCCAGGGGTTCGGCGCCGCCGGCCCGTCGGCGCGGCCGATGGTGTGCAGCAGGGCGACGCCGTCGTCGCGCAATAGATCGTTCAGACGGCCGAAAAAGGTGTCGTAGTGGCTGGTGCCGACGTGTTCGAACATGCCGACCGAGACGATCCGATCATAACTACCCCGCACCTGGCGGTAGTCCTCGAGCAGGAAGCGGACGCGGTCTGAAAGACCCTCGCGCTCGGCGCGCTGGGTGGCGTGGCGGTACTGCTCGTTGGAGAGGGTAATGCCGGTGACTTCGACATCCGAGTACTTGGCCAGCGAAAGCGCCAGGCCACCCCAACCGCAGCCGACGTCCAGTACCTTCTGGTCCGGCTGCAGCAGCAGCTTGGCGGCCAAGTGCTTCTTCTTGCTTTCCTGCGCCTCGTCGAGATCGACGGCCGGAGAGGTGAAATAGGCGCAGGAGTATTGCCGGTCGTTGTCGAGGAAGAGCTCGTAGAGCCGGTCCGACAGGTCATAGTGATGGGCGACGTTGCGGCGCGACCGAGGCACCGGGTTGTAGACGGCGATGCGCTTGTACAGGCGCCGAAAGGCCTGATCGATGCGCGCCAGCCAGTGTTCGGGGTCGCCCCAGCCCAAGTTCTGGGCGCACAGCGCGACGAAGTCGTAGATCTCGCCGTCTTCGATGGTCAGCGTGCCGTCCATCAAGGCCTCGCCGAGGCCCAGCTTGGGATTGACCAGGAGTCGATGATGCAGGGCGGGATCGTGCAAGCGGATCGTGCAGGCGCGGCCGGGCTCGGTGCCTTCGAAGACGTGGCGCCGCCCGCCGGCGTCGATCACGGTGAGCGAGCCGACATGGATCATCTTCTTGAGGAGCTGGGCCAGCAGCATTGGAGACCACCTCCCTGTTTATTCCGGGTGGCGACTCCGGACTGCCGTTATCGCGCCGCCATCGAGAAACGATACGCCCTCGTTATGATAGTCTATTGAATTTGTGGCCGAATCGCAAAGTATTGGCGTGCGATAACACGAAAGGCGGCACCATTGCGGTGCCGCCTCTGGAACTCTGGGTCGAAGCGCGACAGCGCTTGGCCCGATCAGCTTCCGGGCTGGGCCTCGTCGCGCCGTTCGTCGCGCGCCGCCGTTTCGGCCGGCTCGCTCGCCGGCGGGGCGGCGTCCTCCTCTACCTCCAGCTCCTCCGGGGCCAGCTCGGGGCTGTCGAAGAAGATGCCTGCTTCCTGCTGTTCAGCCTCGGCCTCGGAACGGGCGACGTTGCAGTCGACCATGACCGCGACCTCGGGGTGCAGGCTGATGCGGATCGGATGAATGCCCAGCACCTTGATCGGCCGGTTGAGTGTCACCTGCTGGCGGTTCACGTGGTAGCCGGTTTCGGCCAGCGAGTCGGCAACGTCGCGCGCGGTGACCGAGCCGTAGAGCTGTCCGGTGTCGCTGGCCTGGCGCACCAAAACGACCTTCACGCCCTGCATCTTCGCGGCCGCCGCCTCAGCCTCCTGGCGACGATCCAGATTGCGGGCCTCGAGATCGACCCGCTGCTGCTCGAAGCGCTCCAGGTTGGTTTTGGTCGCCCGCATCGCCTTGCCCTTGGGCAACAGGTAGTTACGCGCGTAGCCAGCCTTGACCTTGACCACGTCGCCCATCTGGCCGAGCCGCTCGATGCGCTCCAGCAGGATCACTTCCATTACTCGTCCTCCTCGTCGGCGCCGGCAGCGAAACGGCGCCTGATGCCGAACACCTGCTCGATGACGCCTAGGCCGACGACGGCCAGTCCCACGGGGGCAAACAGCACCATCAACAGGAGCAAAATCACGTAGAAGCTGAACAGGGCCATGCCACGGTTGACGCGCCGCCCCAGATAGGCGTGTGCCACGGCGAGGCCGAGCAGGAAATACGCCACCAGAAGAATGGAGGCAAGGGTATTGGCGATCGGCGCGAAGGCATTGGAGATGATGGCGACGGCGACGCTCGCCGCCAGCACATAGACGAGCTGCGGCGGCAGCGTCAGCTCGGCAAAGCCGATCGACGGCCTGAGGTTCCGTCCCGAGCGCCGTAGCACGTGTTGCGCCAGGGCGCCGTTCAGCGCCGTGTTCAGCACGTAGTAGGCGGCGGCAATACCGGGCACGAAGGGCGCGGCGCTCATCAGCGCCTCCACGCCCTGCGGCTGCATGGCCGGGCCGATGGCTTCGATGTATTGCCGCATCGCCGCGCGGACGGCAGTCGTCAGGCCATCCTCGAAGACCTCAAAATAGGCCAGCACGAGAAAATAGATAGCCGCGGTGATGGCGAGCAGCCAGGTCAATAGCCGACCGCCCGGATACCACTCGAGCTTGCCGCCTGAGACCGGCCGCGACAGCAACGCCTGGCGGCAGAGCATGGTGGCCGGCAGCGCGTTGACTCCCGCATAGACGAATGCCGACAGCGGTCCAGCGACGATGCCGATGACGAGCAGTCCGACGGCGCTGGCCAGCAGGGCGCCGGCGAGGCCGATCCCCAGCCCGGCCATGAACAAAGGCAATAGGGTGAAGTGGCTGAGCAACAGGGCCGAGGTGGAGCCGACAGCGGCACCCGCATTCAGCAGGCCGCTCGCGGCACCGGCAGCAACAGCGAGCAGAATCCACATTGCCATGATCGAAGCGGCGGCGACGTCGGCGTCGCGCCGCGGCGTGCTATTGCACGACGTAGGGCATCAGCGCCAGATATCGCGCCCGCTTGATCGCCCGCGCCAGCTCGCGCTGTTTCTTGGCCGACACCGCGGTGATGCGGCTGGGCACGATTTTGCCGCGTTCGGAGGTGAAGCGTTGCAGCAGCTTCACGTCCTTGTAGTCGATCAACGGAGCGTTTTGGCCGCTGAAGGGACAGGTCTTGCGGCGTCGATGGAACGGGCGCCGCAACGGCATCTGGCTGATCTTGACATCCTGGGCCATGCGCTAGTCCTCCTCGCCCCCGCCGCGGCTGTCTCGGCTCGGGCGGTCATCTCTCGGGCGGTCATCTCTCGGGCGGTCATCTCTCGGGCGGTCGTCTCCCCCACGCTCGCCGCGATCCCGATCTCGCCCACCGCGCTCGCGGCGCGAACCCTCGCGGGCCGTGCGGGTCTGCATCATCACCGTCGGGCCTTCCTCAAGGGCGTCGACGCGAACGGTCAGATAGCGCAGCACGTCCTCGTTGATCCGGGCATTGCGCTCGAACTCCTGCACCGCCTCGGGCGGTCCGTCGAGGTGCATCAGCAGGTAGTGGCCCTTGCGGTTCTTCTTGATGCGGAAGGCCAGGTTGCGCAGGCCCCAGTACTCTGTCTTCGCCACCGTACCGCCGTTGTTGCGGACGATCTCCTGCAGATTTTCCGACAGGCTCTCTACCTGCTGCGCCGAGACGTCCTGGCGGGCGATTAAGACACTCTCGTAAAACGGCATGCGCTCTCGTTCCCCTAATCCAAACACATCGCCACGCGCTACCGGTCCGCACGGCGGACACGGTCTCGACCAGGGCGATGAGGCGGGGCACTTATACATAATTGCCGTCCTCGCGCAAGCGACCTTGACAGCTCCGCTCTCGGTGCGCCTCTATCGATGCGATGCGCAGGGCCTTGTAGCACTTTTGCCGGACGCGGGCGGCTTCAGCCGGCATCGGAACTCACAACGGAAGAGCGGTAAAACATGACGCGAGCGTTCGTCTTTCCCGGGCAGGGATCACAGGCGGTCGGCATGGGTAAGGCTCTGGCCGAAGCGCTGCCCACGGCACGGCACGTCTTCCAGGAAGTCGACGACGCGCTTGAGCAGCGGCTATCGCGCCTGATGTTTGAGGGCCCGGAGGACGAGCTGGCCCTGACCGCCAACGCGCAGCCGGCGCTGATGGCGGTGAGCCTTGCCGTCGCCCGGGTGCTGGAAAAGGACGTCGGACTGGATCTGAAGACCGCCTGCCGTTTCGTTGCCGGCCATTCGCTTGGCGAGTATTCGGCGCTGTGCGCCGCCGGGGCGATCGCGCTGGCTGACGCGGCGCGGCTGTTGCGCCGGCGTGGCCAGGCGATGCAGGCGGCGGTGCCGGTCGGTGCCGGCGCCATGGCGGCGCTCCTGGGGCTCGACCTCGATACCGCCAAGGCGGTCGCCGGTGAGGCCGCTGGCGAGGAGGTCCTCGATGCGGCCAATGACAACGCGCCCGGACAGGTCGTGATCAGCGGCCACGCGGGCGCGGTCGAGCGGGCGATCGAGCTGGCCAGGCAGAAGGGTGCCCGCCGTGCCATCCTGCTGCCGGTGAGCGCGCCCTTCCATTGCCGGCTGATGCAGCCCGCGGCCGATGTCATGGAAGAGTCCCTGGCGGCAGTGACGGTGCGCAGCCCGGCGGTACCGCTCGTCGCCAACGTCACGGCCGCGCCGGTGCGCGAGCCGGACGAAATCCGCCGCCTCCTGGTGCGGCAGGTCACGGGCCTGGTGCGCTGGCGCGAATGCGTCCTTTACATGAAAGGGCAGGAGGTGGAGACGCTGATCGAGCTCGGTGCCGGCAAGGTGCTGACCGGACTGGCGCGGCGCATCGACGGCGATCTTGGCGCCGCCGCGCTGGGCACGCCGGAGGACATCGAGCAGTTCGTGAAGACGCTATAGCGCCGCCATGGGCGCGGCGGCAGACACAGGGGACACCAGCATGTTCGAATTGAAGGGACGCCGTGCCCTGGTGACGGGCGCCTCGGGCGGCATCGGCGGCGCTATCGCCCAGGTTCTGCACGCTTCCGGCGCCGCCGTCGCCCTTTCCGGCACCCGCGAGGCGGCGCTGCAGGCACTGGCCGACGGGCTGGGCGGGCGGATCGAAGTCGTGCCCTGCGACCTCGCCGATGCCGGCGCGCTCGAGGGTCTGATTGGTACGGCGCAGGAGCGGCTCGGCGGCCTCGACATTCTCGTCAACAACGCCGGCATCACCCGCGACAACCTGGCGCTGCGGCTGAAGGACGAGGATTGGGATGCGGTGCTGCGGGTCGATCTCAGCGCCGCCTTCAAGCTGTCGCGGGCAGCGCTGCGCGGCATGCTGCGCCAGCGCTGGGGCCGCATCGTCAACATCACCTCGATCGTCGGCGTTACCGGCAATCCCGGCCAGAGCAATTATGCCGCCGCCAAGGCCGGCCTGATCGGCATGTCGAAGTCGCTGGCCGCCGAAGTGGCGAACCGCGCCATCACCGTAAATTGCGTGGCGCCCGGCTTCATCGAATCGCCGATGACCGACGCCTTGCCGGAGGCGCGCCGCCAGGCGGTGCTGGCGGCCGTCCCGGCCGGACGCTTCGGCGAGGCCCGCGACGTCGCCGCCTGCGTCGCCTTTTTGGCCAGCGACGAAGCCGCTTACATCACCGGCCAGACCTTGCACGTAAACGGTGGAATGGCCATGATTTAGGCACTCGCCGGCGGCTCGGCGAATGCTGGCCAAGCATAGGGAGATGTGCTAGGAAGCCACGCCATTTCAGGCGCAGGGGGCATCTGCGCCAGGCTCCGAAGGGACAGAATTCGTCCAGAACCTGAGAGCGCAAGAGGACCAGAATGAGCGACATTGCCGATCGCGTGAAGAAGATCGTCGTAGAGCATCTCGGCGTTGAAGAAGAGAAGGTGAGCGAGGGAGCCAGCTTCATCGACGATCTCGGCGCCGACAGCCTGGACACCGTCGAGCTGGTCATGGCTTTCGAGGAGGAGTTCGGTCTGGAGATTCCCGACGATGCCGCCGAGAAGATCCTGACCGTCAACGACGCGATTAAATTCATCGAAGAGAACGCGGCCTGATCGCGACGCGCGGGCGGCCCTCGCGCCGAGGCCGTGCGCATCGGCGATCGATAATTCGATGCGGCGAGTTGTCATCACCGGGATGGGATTGGTCACGCCGCTGGGCGTAGGCCTGGAGGCGGTGTGGCGGCGCCTGACCAACAGCGAGTCAGGCGCCGGAAGCATCCAGAAGTTCAACACCACCGACCTGCCGGTGAAGATCGCCTGCGAGGTGCCGCGCGGCGCCGAGGCGCCGGACTTCAACGCCGACTGCTACATGGCGCCGAAGGAGCAGCGCAAGGTCGACGACTTCATCGTCTTCGGCGTGGCGGCGGCGCAACAGGCCCTGCAGGATGCCGGATGGACGCCGGAGGACGAAGAGGCGCGGTTGCGCACCGGGGTCATGATCGGCTCGGGCATCGGCGGCCTGCCCGGCATCGAGGAAGCCTCCATAATCCTGCATGAGCGCGGGCCGCGGCGGATCAGCCCGTTCTTTATTCCGGGCCGCTTGATCAACCTGGCCTCCGGTCAGGTTTCCATCCGTTTCGGCTTCAAGGGTCCGAATCATGCCGTGGTGACGGCCTGCTCGACCGGCGCCCACGCGATCGGCGACGCTGCCCGGCTGATCAAGTGGGGCGATGCCGACGTCATGGTGGCCGGCGGTGCCGAGGCAGCGATCTGCCGCATCGGCTTGGCCGGATTCGCCGCCTGCAAGGCGCTGTCGACGAATTTCAACGACGAGCCCAAGCGCGCCTCGCGCCCGTGGGACCAGGACCGTGACGGCTTCGTCATGGGCGAGGGGGCGGGCATCGTCGTGCTCGAGGACCTGGAGCACGCCAAGGCGCGCGGCGCCAGGATCTATGCCGAGGTCAAGGGCTACGGCCTGTCCGGCGACGCCTACCACGTGACCGCGCCGGCCGCCGACGGTGATGGCGGCTTCCGTGCCATGAAGGGCGCCGTCGACAGTGCCGGCCTCAATGTCGAGGACATCGACTACATCAACGCCCACGGCACTTCGACGCCGCTCGGCGACGAAATCGAGGTCGGCGCGGTGAAGCGACTGTTCGGCCAGCATGCCTACAAGCTGTCGATGTCGTCGACCAAGTCGGCGATCGGCCATCTGCTGGGTGCGGCCGGCAGCGTCGAGGCGATCTTCGGGGTGCTTGCCATGCGTGACGGGATTGCGCCACCGACCCTGAATCTGGAGAATCCGTCGCCCGGCTGCGACATCGATCTTGTCCCGCTTGAGGCCAAGGAGCGCCCCATTCGCGCCGTCCTCTCGAACTCCTTCGGATTTGGCGGCACCAACGCTTCGCTGGTCCTGACGCCGGCGCCGTGACGCCGCGGCGGCCATGCTTCGCCGCGCCCTCCCTTCTCTTCTGATCGGCGGCGTGGTCGCCGCCCTGGTTGCCGCCGGCGCGGCGCTTTGGGGCTATGGCCAGTACAAGCGGCCGGGTCCGGCGATGCAGGACACCACGGTGATCTTGCCGCGCGGTGCCGGCGTCGCCGCGCTCGCGGAGGTTCTGCGCGAAGCTGGGGTTATCGCCAATGTCGACGTCTTCGTCATCGCCGCACGTCTGCACGACGGCGGCCGCGGCCTGCAAGCGGGTGAGTATCGCTTCCCCGCGCGCGACAGCATGGCGCAGGTGTTGGCGCGGCTCCGCGCCGGCGAGACCGTGGTCAGGCGACTGACCGTGCCGGAAGGGCTGTCCGCGGTTGAGATCATGGCCTTGGTCGAGGCGGCGGCCGGGCTGACCGGCCCGGTCGGTGCGCCGCCGCCGGAAGGCGCGCTGCTGCCCGAGACCTATCACTACAGCTATGGCGATCGGCGCGAGGATCTGATCCAACGCATGCGCCTGGCGATGGCGCAGGCGTTGGCGGAGGCTTGGGCGGCGCGGGCGCCGGATTTGCCGCTGGCAAGTGCGGCCGAGGCGCTGGTGCTGGCCTCGATCGTCGAGAAGGAGACCGGCGTACCGGCCGAGCGGGCGCGCATCGCCGGGGTTTTCGTCAACCGGCTTAAGCGCGACATGCGGCTGCAATCGGATCCGACCGTGGTTTACGCACTGACCGAGGGTCGGCAGAGCCTTGATCGGCCCTTGACCCGGCTCGACCTGGCCATTGAAAGCCCTTTCAACACCTATCTCGTCAAGGGCTTGCCGCCGTCGCCGATCGCCAACCCGGGCCGCGCGGCGCTGCAGGCGGCGGTGCGGCCGCGGCAGACCGACGAGCTCTACTTCGTCGCCGATGGCAGTGGCGGACACGCCTTCGCCAGCAGCTTCCAGGAACATCAGGAAAACGTCCGCCGCTGGCGCGACCACCGCAGCCGAGAGACGACGAAGTAGCAGGCGCGCGAAGCCTCAGGCTTGTTGTGACGGCAGGCCAATCTTATAGTGGCGGACTGACCGACAGCCACCAGATATAGTGAGGTGTGAGGGCGACGTGGCGATTTCCAGCATGACCGGTTTTGCCCGTGCCAGCGCGGCACGCGGCACTTTCGGCTGGACCTGGGAGGTCCGGAGCGTCAACGGTCGTGGCCTGGACGTGCGCTGCCGGATGCCGGCCGGCTACGAGGTTCTGGAGAGCGAGGTCCGCACGCGCGTCGACAGGCAGCTGGCTCGCGGCAATGTCTCGGTGACGCTGCGCGTCGAAGGCGTCGCCGGCGAGCTCAAGGTGCGCGTCAACGAGGCGGTGCTGGCGCAACTCTGTCGGGCGGCGCAGGAGCTGCAGGCGCGATTGCCGGCGGCCGGTCTATCGGCCGATGGCCTGCTGGCGCAGCGCGGCGTCGTCGAAATCGGCGAGGCTGAGGAGGAGGAGAGCACGCGTGAGGCGCGTGAGCGCGAGATGCTGTCGAGCTTCGATACGGCGCTGGCCGAGCTCGCCGCCGTGCGCCGGCGCGAGGGCGATCGGCTGAGCCGGGTTCTCGGCGATCAGCTGGCGGCGATGGAAGCGTTGGTCGAGACTGCCGGCGCCGCCGCCGCGGTGCAGCCGGAGATGCTGCGCCAACGCTTGCAGACGCAACTCGCGGCGCTGCTTGCGGAGCGGCCTGAGGGGTTGCCGGAGGAACGCGTGGCGCAGGAAGTGGCGCTGTTGGCAACCAAGGCTGACGTTCGCGAAGAGCTGGACCGTCTGAAAGCCCATATCGCGGCGGCGCGCGAACTGATCGCCGGCGAGACCGCAGCAGGCCGGCGGCTCGACTTCCTGGCCCAGGAGTTCAACCGCGAGGCCAACACGCTGCTCTCCAAGTCGGCCGACCTTGAGCTGACGCGTCTCGGCCTCGATCTCAAGGCCAGTATCGACCAGCTGCGCGAGCAGGCGCAGAACATCGAGTAGGAGCACAGGCCACATGTCGCGAGTCGGGATTTCACGCCGCGGCCTCATGCTGGTGCTCTCCTCGCCTTCGGGGGCCGGCAAGACCACGATCGCCCGGGGCTTGCTGGGTCGCGACGACAACCTGGAAATGTCGATCTCGGTGACCACCAGGCGGCCCCGCCCCGGCGAGCAGGAAGGGATCGACTATCATTTCATCGGCGCCGACGATTTCGGCCTGATGGTCAACCGGCGCCAGCTGCTGGAGCACGCCAAGGTCTTCGATCACTACTACGGCACCCCGGCGGAACCGGTGCGGAAGGCGTTGGAGCAGGGGCGGGACGTGCTCTTCGATATTGACTGGCAGGGCACCCAGCAGCTCGCCCAGACAGCGCGCGATGATCTGGTCAGCGTCTTCATCCTGCCGCCGTCGACGCAGCTGCTTGAGCGCCGCCTGAAAAGCCGGGCCCAGGACAGTCCCGAGGTGATGGCCCGCCGCATGGCCGAGGCGGCGGAGGAGATCAGCCATTGGGCGGAATATGACTACATCGTCGTCAACGACGATGTCACCCGCTGCACCGACGAGGTGCATGCGATCCTGATCGGCGAGCGCAAGCGCCGGGCGCGGCAGACCGGCCTGCTCGACTTCGTGAAACGGCTCAGGGAAGGCCAGTAGCGCTGCCGTCGCCGGCCTCGAGGGCGCGGGCGATCCGGCAAAAGGCCTCGATGTCCAGCTGTTCCGCGCGCGCGGTGGGTGCGACCGCCGCGGCAGCCAGCAGCCGTTCGGGCTCAGGCCCGAGCTGGCGCAGGCTGACTCGCAGCATCTTGCGGCGCTGACCGAAGGCGGCGGCGACCACCCGTTCCAGGATCTTTGCGTCCGCCGGCGCCAGCGGCTGCGGCCGGGGCGTGATGCGCACCAGCCGCGAGTGCACCTTGGGTGGCGGTGTGAAGGCGCGCGGAGAGATCTCGAACAGGCCCTCGACCTCGGCCCGCCATTGGGTCATCACGCTCAGCCGACCATACGTCTTGCTGCCCGGGGGCGCTGCCAAGCGGTCAGCGACCTCTTTCTGGAACATCAGCGTCAGGCCCTCGAAGCGTTGCAGCCGATCGAGCCATTTGACCAGCAGCGCCGTGGCGATGTTGTAGGGCAGATTGGCGACGATCGGCGCGCGCGCGGGCAGCACCGCGCTTTCGTCGAAGGCCAGCGCATCGGCCTCGACCACGGTTAGCCGTCCCGGCACCGCCGCGGCCAGTTCCGCCAGTGCGGCCAGACAGCGGCGGTCGCGCTCGACGGCGACGACATGGCGGGCGCCGGCCCCGATCAGCGCCCGCGTCAAGCCGCCGGGGCCGGGGCCAACTTCCAACACCGTCTTACCGGCTAGATCGCCGGCGGCCCGGGCGATGCGGGCGGTGAGATTGAGGTCGAGCAGGAAGTGCTGGCCCAGCGACTTGCGGGCGTCGAGGCCGTACCGCCGGATGACTTCGCGCAGCGGCGGCAGGCTGGCCAGCCGCGCCGCTTCATCGGGCGGCGGCATCGAAGGCAGCCCGCCGCTCGGCAATCTCGGCCGCAAGCCGCAAGGCGGCGACCAGGCTGGCTTCGCTGGCCTTGCCGCTGCCGGCGATGTCGAGGGCGGTGCCGTGGTCAGGCGAGGTGCGCACGATGTCCAGGCCCAGGGTGACATTGACGCCGCCTTCGAAGTCGATCGCCTTCAACGGAATCAAGGCCTGGTCGTGATACATGCACAGCGCGGCGTCATAACGGGCGCGGGCGGCGGCGTGGAACATGGTATCCGCGGCCAAGGGGCCCGCGACCTCGTGGCCTTCCTCGCGCAGGCGCTGGAGGGCCGGGCGGATGATCTCGACCTCCTCGCTGCCGATGGTGCCGTCCTCGCCGGCATGGGGGTTGAGGCCGGCAACCGCGAGGCGCGGCCGGGGGCAGGCGAAATCACGCGCCAGAGCCCGCGCCGTAACGCGGCCGGCATGGATGATGCGCTCGCCGGTCAGGCTCTCGATCGCCTGGCGCAGGGCGACATGCACCGTCACCGGAACGACCCGAAGTTCCGGGGCGGCCAGCATCATGACCGGCTCCTCCGGGCATTCGCAGAGGTGGGCGAGGTAGTCCGTGTGTCCCTGATAGGCAAAGCCGGCGTGGTAAAGACTGGCCTTCTGGATCGGGTTGGTGACGATGCCAGCGACCGCGCCCGCGCGCGCCCAGGTCACCGCCCGCTCGATCGCCGCCAGCACCACCGCGGCATTCGCCGGGTCCGGGGCCCCGGGGGTCGCCGGCTGCGCCAGGGCCAGCGGCGCCACCGGCAGCGCCTCGGCGAAGCGCGCGGCCGCCTGTCGCGGATCCGCCACTTCGGCAACCGGAACCGCGGCGCCCAGCGCGGCGGCGGCCGCGGCGATCGCCTGCGGGTCGGCGAGCAGCACGAAGGGCGGCAGCTGGTGCCGGCGCCGGCCGAGCCAGGCCTTCAGCGTGATTTCGATGCCGATGCCGGCCGGCTCGCCCATCGTCACGGCGAGCGGCAAGACGGCCCTCTTTTTCGCCATCAGCGGTATTCCACCAGGGCGTCGCGTCGCAAGTCCCGGAGGTAACGTTGAGCAAGTTGCGAAATTCGCTTTTGCATCATGTCGTCGATGACCGCCTCACGGTCCAGGCCGTCATGCGTCGGTTGCTCGCGCTTGCAGACCATGAACACGACGACGCCGGCCGGAACGACCACCGGTTCGCTGAGGCGGTTGAGCGGCAAGTCCTGCACGGCGGCGCGGATCGGCGGCGCCAGTTGCGCCAGGCCGAGGACGCCAAGGTCGACGAAGTCGGCGGCCTCAGATTTGGCGGCCAGCTCCCGCAATCCATCGCAGTCGGCATTATCGTCCGTCAAAGCGCGGGCGCGCCGCTGCGCACTGTCGACCTCGGATCGCGCTGCGCCCTCCGACAGGTTGAACATGACCTGGCGCAGGTGCAGCTTGATTTCGGAAGAGTCGCTGGCCATGAAGCGCCGGCGCTCGTGCAGCTTGACCAGATAATAGCCGAGCGGCGTGCGGATCGGCGGCGAGACGTCGCCGATCTGCATCTGTGCCAAGGCCTGCCCGATCTCCGGACCCAGCTGGTCGGACTTGACCCAGCCGACCTGGCCGCCGCTCGCCGCCGTGACGCCGCTGCTGAACTCGCGCGCCGCCGCGGGGAAGGGAACGCCGCCACCGATCTGGCGGTAGAGTTCGGATGCCGACTGTCGGATGTCGCTCTCGCGTTCAGGCGTGTCGACGGGAAGGTATATCTCGGAGATCCGGTACTCGGGCTTGCCGATCTCCGCTTCCAGCTGTCGCATCGCCTCGTCCACCTCGTCTTCGGGGATCGGCGGCAACTTGCGGGAGAGCACCTTGTTCCAGGCCAGGCGGGCGCGGATCTGTTGCATCAGGCTGTCACGGTCGATGCCCAACTGGCGAATGAAGTCGTCGAAGCGTCCGGGGGTGATGTTGTTCTGGCGCTCCAGTGACGCAACCGCGACGGCGATGTCGCGCTCGGTAACCTGAATGTTGAGGCGCTCCGCTGCCTGCAGCTGCAACTTCTCGTCGATCAGGTTCTCAAGCACCTTGGCCCGCAGCTGGCGGCGGGCATCGGGATTGTCCTTCATCCGGGTCGAGCGAATCACCAGTTCGACCCGCCGTTCCAGGTCATAACCCGAGATCACGTCGTCGTTGACGATCGCGGCGATGCGTTGCACCTCCTGGCCAACCGCGGCACGCGCCGGGGCCACGAGGCTGGCCGCAAGCACGATCGCAATCAGCAAGAACCGCATCGATGGTCCTCCGCGGGGCATTACCGGAAATCCAGGATCACGGTCCAGAATAGCCGGTCGATTCACCTGATTCAAAGGGTGGCGCGCCATCGGCAACGATCAGTTGAGTTGCTTCAGGACGACGCGCAAATTGAGATTTGTCGAGGGTTCGACGTCGCGGTCGCGGGTGAAGTCGCGCTCGAATGCGAACTCGAAGATCAGGCACTCGTCCTCATAGCGCAGACCGGCGCCAGCATTGATGGTGCCACCGTCCGACGTCAAATCGCGCCGGCCTTGGGCCATGAAGGACCAGTTCTGCGTCAACCGCGCCCGACCCCACAGATAGACCTCTTCACGTTCGTCCAGCAGGCTTGCGGTCTGATCCTCGTCGAAGAAAACGTAGCTGCCCATCACCCGAAAGCGCGAACTGCCCATGGTGGCGTAGACCTCGCTGCGCTGGCGCTCCATTTGGTCGGGATCGATACGGAGGCGGGTCGTCACGTCGAAATATTCGGACGGGGATATCGTCAACGCCGCGATCAGGTCCGATGTGGAATTGGCGAGGCCGCTGTTGTCGTCGAACTCGTCGCTGTCCTCCAGGCGCAGGACCTGTCCCAGGATCAGCGAGCTGTAGCCGCCGCTTTCGCCATAGACGGAGGCCTTGAGCCCGTAGTTGACGCGCAGGCCGGTCTCGATGCGGTCGTAGCCGGGAAAGCGGTTGATGCGGAAAAGATTGGTGTCGTCGAACTCGACGCTGATGCTGTCCTCGTTCGGGATGCTGCCCGACTTGCCGTCGTCGGGCGTGTACAGCACCTGGGCGATCGGTTCGATCATTTGGCGCACGCTGCCCTCGCGGCGCACGAAGGGATAGCGCCAGTCGAAGCCCAGGTGCGGCAGCACCCGGCCCTCGAAGCCGTCGTCCGCGTTGCCGACCAGGACCCCGCCTTGATTGACGTCGTCGATCCAGTAGAGATCGCCGGTCAACCCGGCGGTCATGGTGTAAACGTCGCCGATCGGGCTGGTGTAGGGCAGCTGCCAAGCGGCGCGTGCCGACATCCGGCTGGTGTCGGTGCCGTCGGTGCGCCGCAGCGAGACCGCGCTCAGGCCCAGGCGATAACGGCTGCCCAGGTCGGTGGGCTCGGTCTGCATCTCGTACTCGAGCAGCGGCGCCACGATCGGCGTCAGGCCGGGTTCATCGTCTGCCCGCAGGCCCTGAAAGCTGTACGCGCTGGCACTGGCGTAGTTGCGCCGGCGAAAGCCTTCGAGGAAGACGTCGGAGGTCAAGGTATGGGTGCTGGAGAGATCGTAGCGACGCAGGTAGGTGTCGTCGCTGGCGCGATTGGCGTCGAAACCCCAGCGCCAGGTCGGATCGATGTCGAAACGGCCGTCGGCGGCGAGGTGACCGCGAAACTCCTTGTCGTCCAGCCGCTGGCCCAGGTCGTTCCGTTCGTCGACGTAAGTGCCGCTGCCGGCGATCTGGTAGCGGCCGGTCTCGGTGCGATGGCGATACTCGGCCTGCAGCATGACGCCCTCCTTGCTCGTGAAGAGCGGGCTTAGAGTCAGGTCTCGGTTCGGCGCCAGGTCGAAGAAATACGGAACTTCCGCCTTCAAGCCGAGCTCGCTTGAACTGCCGAAGCGCGGCGTCAGGAAGCCGGTCTTGCGCTTCACGGTCGGGTCGGGGTGCTCGAAGTAGGGCGTATAGGCGACGGGCACGCCATAGACCTCGAGCACGGCATCCCGGTATTTGACCGTCTTTTCCTTGCCGTCGTGCACGACCCGGGCGGCCTTGATCTGCCACAGCGGGGCCCGTTCGGGATCTTTGGGGCAGAGTTCGCACGGCGAGTACACCGCCTTGGCGAGCTCGGTAGTGCCATCGGCGAAACGCCGGCCGCCGTTGGCAGCGAAACGCGAGTTGTCGGCCAAGAGAATGCGGATGCCGCGGATGAAGCCGGTCCGCAGCGAATCGTCGAGCTCGAGATGTTCCGCGAAGATAACGTCGCCATTCGGCTCGGTCAGACTGATGTTGCCGCTGGCCCGGACCGTGCCCTCGCGGACGTTGTAGCTGACCGAATCGGCGAGCAGGATCCTGCTCTCGTCGCTGATCTCGACGTTGCCGCTGGCGGTGACGACCTCGAGCTTGGTGTCGTAGCTGATCGTGTCGGCGTTCAGAAGGAATGGGCCTTCGGTGCTGACAGCTCGCGAGCCGGAAGATTGGGCGGCGGCCTCGCCGACGACGAACAGCATCAGCGACAGCAGCGCGGCCCTCCCCCAGACCCGCATGCCGTCAGCCGTCCTCGAGGTGGAACAGCAGCGCCAAGCCAAGCACCAGCATCAGCCCGGCCGGCGCCCAGGCAGCCAGCGTAACCGGCAGCTTCCCGGCCAGCCCCATCGCGTAAGTCAGGTCGGAAACGAAATAGAGGGCGAAGGCGACGGCGACCCCGGCGGCGATCAGCCAGCCGGTGTTGCCGGCGCGCGTCATCCGTAACGAGAAGGCGGCCGCGAGCAAAACCATGGCGCACAGCAACACCGGAATGGTCAGGGTCGCGTGCCAGTGCAGCTGGTGGCGGACCGCCGAGAAGCCCGCAGCTTGCAGGTTCTCGATAAATCCGGGGAGCGCCCAGAACGACATGGTCTCGGGTGAGGCGAAGCTTTCTTGGATCCGCTCCAGCGTCAGACTGGTCGGCAGCCGGTAGCGTTCGTGACGCTGGGCCGGCTGGTCAGGCGCGGTCACCAAGGCCTTCTGCAGATCCCAGAAGCCGTTGCCGAGGCGCGCCCTTGCGGCATCGATACGGCCGACGAAGCGGTCCCGGTCCGCATAGAGAAAGATTATGACGCCGGAGAGCTCGGTGCCTTGGGCGGAGACGCCGCGGGCGTGCACCACGGCATGCTGGTCGCCGTCAGCCTGGATCAGCCACAGGCCGGTGGAAGAGACGTGCAGCAGATGTGGCCGGCCCTCCAGATATTTCATTTCCATCTGCTCATAACGGCCGACCATGGCCGAGGACAGCGGATTGAAGACGGTGACGACAAAGACACCGAGCAACAGCGCGATCGCCAGGGGCGGCGCCAGAAACTGCCAGGCGGACACGCCGCTGGCCCTGACCACCACCAGCTCATGCGCCCGCGTCAAACGCGAACAGGTCCAGATGCCGCCGAAGAGGGCGGCGAACGGCAGCAGCTTTTGCACCAGCGTCGGCAGCTGCAGCACCGACATCGCGGTGACGATGACGAGCGTCGCCTCGTCCTTGTCGGCGGCGCGGCGCAGGTGCTCGACGAGGTCGGCCAGAAAGACCAGCACCGACATGACCAGGAACGCGAGCATGATGCCGGTCAAGAATTGCCGACCGAGATAGAGCGAGAGGGTCGGCGAAAAGCGCATCAGGCGGTCCCCTCGGCACCGGCTCCGACTCTCGAATTGCGCGACTCGCGCAACAGCAAATAGCTCGAGACCAGAAACGGCAGCAGCAGGTCGAGATAGATCAGTGGCACCACGAGCGGATCCTTTGCCGCCAGGTTGACGGCGGCCGGCTCGGCCAGGCGGATCACCAAGGCAGCGGCGATCACCAGGGCGAGGCGCCGGCCCAGGCCACGCCGGTCGGGCCGGCCGCCGAGGATCGAGGCCAGCGCCAATTGTGCCAACATCACGGCGAACAGCGGCAGGACGATGCGGTCGTGGCCGGCGGCGCGCAGGCGGTGCAGATCGCGCAGCGCCTCCGGCGAATCGCCGGGCCAGAAAAGCTCGTGCAGGTACCGGTCCTTGGCGTCCAGCCAGACACCGTGCTCGGTCTTCACGAATTGGGTCAAGTCCAAGGTGTAGCGGTCGAAGTGCAGCATCGAAAGCTGCTGGCTGGCCTGCTCGATCTCCTGGCGATTGCCCTCGACGAGGATGAGCCGGGGGCCCTGTTCGCTGCTGACCAGGATGCCGCGCTCCGCCATCATGGTCGTGGGGCGGGACGAGTCGCGGCTGTCGTGCACCAGGATGCCCCTGAGCTCGCCGCCGCCGTGACGCTCGCGGATATAGACGGTCAGCCCCTGGCCCACCGTGTTGAAGGTGCCTTCCTGCAGCAGCACGTTCGAGAGGTTGGCGCGCAACTCCATCTTGAGCGACCTGAAGGTGCGGTGGCCGAGCGGCATCAGATAAAGCGTCAGTCCGTAGCCGACGAGCGTGATCAACACCGCCAGCAGCATCGCCGGGCGGGCCAGCCGGCTGGGCGCGAGGCCGGTCGAGGCCATGACTACCAGCTCGCTCTCGGCGCTCAGCCGCTGATAGGTGTAGAGGATCGCGGCGAACAGTGAGATCGGCAGCACGATCGCCAGCACGCCTGGCAGGATCAGCAGCGTCAGGTAGAAAAAGAAACCGGTGGACAGGCCCTTGTTGAAGATCCAGTCGACGAACTGCAGCGATTGCGTCAGCCAGATCACCCCGGTAAGCGACAGGGTGAAGAAGACCAGAGGGCCAAACAGCTGGCGCAGGATATATCGATTCAATCGCGACACGGCGGGCATAATAGCTTCGGCGTGCGCATGACGACAGGGACAAGGTGGCAATCCGCGGGCGACTGCGCGCGCCGATTTCGCGGCCCGCCGCCGCCGGATTCGGCCCTATTTCGCCTACGGCTGGCGTCTTGCGGACGGGGCGCGGGGCTCGACGCCGGGCCGGCGCGACAAAGGCGCACTTGAGCATTTTTCGACAATCTGTGACCCGAAGGACACAACATAATGGGCAAAGGTCGCATCTCACCACAAAATGCGGTTGCACTAGCCGTACGTCCTGGATAAGCTGAACTCCAGCTCAGGGCGCGGCCTGCGGCCTGAGCGGTCGAACACCTTAAAGTATTTGTGAAGCAGGACGAAGCAAACCGGCCCGAGAAGGGCGGTGCTTCGTGGTTGTTCTTTACTGCTGCCAAGAAGAAGTGGCAGTCCTTCTCATCCTCAGTTCGCACCTTGTTTTCAGACTTTAGGCTGCTCTGTCGCGTCCGAGACGCAACGCTGCTTCAATGACTGAACTTATTGTTGCGCCATCCGCGTTCTTTTCTTGACAGCGCCAACGCGCATATGGCTACATCTCGTTTCCCTTGAGCGAGGTGACTACTAGATATTGCGGGGCGCCTCGGCTGGGCGGGGATCAATAGGCGAATCGGCCCGTGGGCGATGGGCCGTCTTGATTTTGTAAAGGGGGTTGAGAGATGCGTGTTCAGCGTTGGTACACGAAGGAGGGCCAGTCGCCCTATGCCGGCATCGAGTTTCGTACCGCGTCCAGCGAGATTCGAAATCCGGACGGTACCGTGGTGTTCCAGCGCGACGACATCGAAGTGCCCGCGGCCTGGTCGCAGGTCGCCGTCGACATCCTGGCGCAAAAGTATTTCCGCAAGGCCGGTGTTCCAGCGAAGCTGACGCGGGTCGAGGAAGCTGGCGTGCCCTCGTGGCTCTGGCGCAGCGCCTCCGACGAAGCGGCGCTGGCCGGCCTCGACCAGGCCGAACGGACCACCGGCGAGTCGGACGCCAGGCAGGTTTTCAACCGCCTGGCCGGGACCTGGACCTACTGGGGCTGGAAGGGCGGCTACTTCGATTCGGAAGAAGACGCCCAGGCCTTTTGCGACGAGCTCTGTTACATGCTGGCGGCGCAGGTCGCCGCGCCCAACTCGCCGCAGTGGTTCAACACGGGGCTCTACTGGGCCTACGGCATCGACGGGCCGGCCCAGGGCCACTACTACGTCGACTTCCAGTCCGGCGAGGTGTGCCAGTCCGAAAGCGCATACGAAAGACCGCAGCCGCACGCCTGCTTTATCCAGTCGATCGCCGACGATCTGGTCAATAGCGGCGGCATCATGGACCTCTGGGTGCGCGAGGCGCGGCTCTTCAAGTACGGTTCCGGCACCGGCAGCAATTTCTCGGCGCTCAGGGCGGAAGGCGAATCCCTCTCCGGCGGCGGCAAATCCTCGGGCCTGATGAGCTTCCTGAAAATCGGCGACCGTGCCGCCGGCGCTATCAAGTCGGGCGGGACCACGCGGCGCGCCGCCAAGATGGTGGTGGTCGACGTCGATCATCCCGACATCGAGAGCTACATCAACTGGAAGGTGGTCGAGGAGCAGAAGGTGGCGGCGCTGGTTGCCGGCTCGAAGCTCAGCCGCCGGCACCTGAACGAAATCATCGCCACCTGCCAGGAGGGCGAGGGCGAGGCGCGCTTCGATCCGGCGCAGAACCTGGAACTCAAGAAGGCGATGCGTAGCGCGCGCAGGGCGCTGATCCCGGAAAACTACATCCGTCGGGCCATCGACTTCGCGCGCCAGGGTTTCGCCGAGATCGACTTCAAGACCTACGATACCGATTGGGACTCCGACGCCTACCTGACGGTCTCCGGGCAGAACTCGAACAACTCGGTGCGCGTTACCAACGATTTCCTGCGCGCGGCCGAGGGCGACGGCGAATGGCAGCTGATCCGGCGCACCGACGGCAAAGTCCAGCGCACGGTCAAGGCGCGTGAGCTCTGGCGCCAGATCGGCACCGCCGCTTGGTCCTGCGCTGATCCCGGCCTGCAGTTCCACAGCACCATCAACCAGTGGCACACCTGCCCCGCCGGCGGCGAGATTCGGGCCTCAAACCCGTGCTCGGAGTACATGTTCCTCGACGACACCGCCTGCAACCTGGCCTCGCTCAACTTGATTGCCTTCCAGCGCGGCGGCCACGCCTTCGACGTCAACGCCTACGAGCAGGCGGTTCGGCTGTGGACCATCGTCCTCGAGATCTCGGTGCTGATGGCGCAATTCCCCTCCGAGCGGATCGCCGCTCTGTCCTACCGGTACCGGACGCTCGGCCTCGGCTACGCCAACATCGGCGGCCTGCTGATGTCGCTTGGCCTGCCTTACGACAGCGCCGCCGGCCGGGCCATGGCGGCCGGGCTGACCGCGATCATGACCGGTGTCGCCTATGCCACTTCGGCGGAAATGGCGAAGGAGCTGGGCCCCTTCCAGGACTTTGCCGAGAATCGCGAGGCGATGCTCAGGGTCATCCGCAATCACCGGCGCGCGGCGCGCGGCGAAAGCCAGGATTACGAAGGCCTGGAGATCCGGCCGGTTCCCTTCGACGCGAGCAACTGCCCCGAACCCGCGATTGCCGCGGCCGCGGTCGACGCCTGGGACCGGGCGCTCGCCCTGGGCGAGAAGCACGGCTACCGCAACGCCCAGACCACCGTGATCGCGCCGACCGGCACGATCGGCTTGGTGATGGACTGTGATACCACCGGCATTGAGCCGGACTTCGCCATCGTCAAGTTCAAGAAACTCGCCGGCGGCGGCTACTTCAAGATCATCAACCGCATGGTGCCGCGGGCGCTCGAGACGCTGGGCTATGATCGGCCGCAGATCGCCGACATCATCAGCTATGCGGTCGGCCACGGCACCTTGGCGAGCGCGCCGGGGATCGATCACCGGGCGCTGAAGGAGCGCGGCTTCGCCGCGGAGCAGATCGATGCCGTGGAAGGCGCCCTCGAGGAAGCCTTCGACATCCGCTTCGTCTTCAACAAATGGACCTTGGGCGAGGCCTTCTGCACCGGGACCCTGGGCCTGGAGCCGGCGCAGCTGAACGATCCGACGTTCGACATGCTGGCGGCCCTCGGCTTCTCCAAGCGCGAGGTCGAGGCGGCCAACATCTACTGCTGCGGCGCCATGACCGTGGAGGGGGCGCCGCACCTGAAGTCCGGTCACCTGCCGGTCTTCGACTGCGCCAACCCCTGCGGGCGCACCGGCAAGCGCTTCCTCTCGGCCGAAAGCCACATCCGCATGATGGCCGCGGCACAGCCGTTCATCACCGGCGCCATCTCCAAGACCATCAACATGCCCAACGCGGCCACCGTCGAGGACTGCATGGCCGCCTATACGATGTCGTGGAAGCTGGGCCTGAAGGCGAACGCGCTCTATCGCGACGGCTCCAAGCTGTCGCAGCCGCTGGCCGCCGCCGTATTGGACGACGAGCTGGAGGAGACCGACGAGCTGATCGAGGCGATCGTCGAGAAGGCGCCGCCGCAGCTCATCGCCGAACGCATCGTCGAGCGCATCCGGGCCAAGCGCCAGCGCCTGCCCGAACGGCGAAAGGGCTACACCCAGAAGGCGGTGGTCGGCGGCCACAAGGTCTATCTGCGCACCGGCGAGTACAGCGACGGCCGGCTCGGCGAGATCTTCATCGACATGCACAAGGAAGGCGCCGCCTTGCGCAGCCTGATGAACAATTTCGCCATGGCGGTGTCGATCGCGCTGCAGTACGGCGTGCCGCTGGAGACCTTCGTCAAGGCCTTCACCTTCACCCGCTTCGAGCCGAGCGGCATCGTCGAGGGCAACGACGCGATCAAGATGGCGACCTCGATCCTCGACTACGTGTTCCGCGAGCTCGCCGTCTCCTACCTTGGCCGCAACGACTTGGCGCATGTCGACCTCGACGACCTGCGCCACGACGCCCTGGGCGAGGGCGAGCGCGAGGGGGCGCTGGAGCGGGGCGGCGAGCCCGATCCGCTGGCCGTCGCCTCCAGGGGCTTCGTGCGCGGCCAGCTCGGCCAGCTCTACGTGCTGCGCGGCGGCGGCGAGTCCGCTGCGGCGGCCGCTACGGCGATCGCCGACGCGCGCGGGGCCGTTGGCGGCACGGCGGTGGTCGCCGCGCAGGCGGTGGCCGTGTTCGAGGCCGAGGTCGAGCCAGCAGCGGACGAGACCATCGAGCGCATCCGCGAGGCGCGGATGCGCGGCTACGAGGGTGATGCCTGCGGCGCCTGCGGCAACTTCACCCTGGTGCGGAACGGGACCTGCCTCAAATGCGTGACCTGCGGCGAGACCAGCGGCTGCAGTTAGCCCGAGGCCATGAGTTGTCTGTAGCGGCCGCGTAACGGGCCGTCGCGTACCGGCCGGCCCCTCGGGGCCGGCCGCAGTTCCTGAGTCCTCCCTGTTGCGCGGGAGTGCGGTGCCTTGCCGCATCCTCCCCCGAGACTGGGCGCGGCTACCCGCCGCGCCCTTCTTTCGCCCGCTGAATGCGCACACGCTGGCGCTCGGCGAGCCTGTCGGGTCGAACTGGCGACGGCAGCCCCGGGGTCCCTGCTCGGGTGCGGCGAGCGCCCAGGGGACCGTTCCAGGTATATTAGATAAGTGCAGATCCGTTTCGCAAAAGCGCCCTCGCCCGTGTGCGCGGAGCGTGTGGCGGAGCGTTCGCCCAAGCGTATGCCTTGCTAGCAGCTGGGAGAAAAACCGCGCGGCCGCGACGGCAGATGACGCTGCGCCACACTTCTTACCCCTTCGCCGGCGGGACGACGCGGAGGTGCAGCTCGGCCAGCTGCTCGGGCCGGACCTCGGCTGGCGCCCCCATCATCAGGTCCTGCGCCTGCTGGTTCATCGGGAACAGGATGACCTCGCGGATGTTCGGCTCGTCGGCCAGTAGCATGACGATGCGGTCGATGCCCGGCGCGATGCCGCCGTGCGGCGGGGCGCCGTATTTCAGCGCGTTCAGCATGCCGGAGAAGCGCGCCTCGACATCCCGGCGGCTGTAGCCGGCGATCTCGAAGGCCCGGTACATGATCTCCGGCACGTGGTTGCGGATGGCGCCGGAGGAGAGCTCGACGCCGTTGCAGACGATGTCATACTGGTAGCCGAGGATCGTCAGCGGGTCCTCGGCCTCGAGCGCCGCGAGCCCGCCCTGCGGCATCGAGAAGGGGTTGTGCGAGAAGTCGATGCGGCGCTCGCGCTCGTTCCATTCGTACATCGGGAAGTCGACGATCCAGCAGAAGCGGTAGCTGCCCGTCTCCACCAGATCGAGATCGCGGCCGAGCTTGAGCCGCGCCTTGCCGGCCAGCAGCGATGCGGCGTCAGGCTTGTCGCAGGCGAAGAAGACGCCGTCGCCGTCGCCGACCCCGGCGGCCGCCTTCAGCGCCGCCAGCCGCCCGGCGTCCAGGCGGTTGGCGATCGGGCCGCGCCCCGAGCCGTCGGCGAGGCTGATCCAGCCCATGCCGGGGGCGCCTTCTTCGCGGGCCCAGTCGTTCATCTTGTCGAAGAAGCTGCGCGCCTGCGCCGCCGCGCCCGGCGCCGGGATCGCGCGCACCGCTGAGCCGGCCTCGACCGCCTTGGCGAAAAGCTGGAACTCGGAACCGCGGAACACTTCCGTCACGTCGGCGATCTCGATCGGAATGCGCAGGTCCGGCTTATCGCTGCCGTATTTCAGCATGGCTTCGCGATAGGCGATGCGCGGGAACGGCGCCGGCGTCACCGCCTTCTCCGAGAACTCGGTGAAGACGCCGTGCAGCACGGGCTCGACCGCGGCGAAGACGTCCTCCTGGCCGACGAAGGACATCTCCAGATCGAGCTGGTAGAACTCGCCGGGGCTGCGGTCGGCGCGCGCGTCCTCATCGCGGAAGCAGGGCGCGATCTGGAAATAGCGGTCAAAGCCGGCGATCATGGCCAGCTGCTTGAACTGCTGCGGCGCCTGCGGCAGGGCGTAGAACTTGCCTGGATGCAGCCGGCTCGGCACCAGGAAGTCGCGCGCGCCCTCTGGCGAGGAGGCGGTCAGGATCGGCGTCTGGAACTCAGTGAAGCCCTGCGCCTCCATGCGCCGGCGGATCGACGAGATCACCCTGGCGCGCAGCATGATGTTGCGGTGCAGCTTCTCGCGCCGCAGGTCGAGAAAGCGATAAGTGAGCCGCAACTCCTCGGGGAACTGCTGCTCGCCGAAGACCTGCATCGGCAGCTCGTCGGCCCGCGACAGCACTTCCAGATCCTGGATGCGGATTTCGATTTCGCCTGTCGGCAGCTCGGCATTGACGGTTTCCGGGCCGCGGCGTACCACCGGGCCGTCGATGCGCAGCACGCTTTCGGCGCTGATGCGCTCGGCCGCCTCGAAGCGCGGGCTGTCCGGCTCGATGACGCATTGGGTAATGCCGAAATGGTCGCGAAGATCGATGAACAGCAGGCCGCCGTGATCGCGCTTGCGGTGCACCCAGCCGGAAATGCGCACTTCCTGGCCAACGTCGCCCGCGCGCAGGGCGCCGCAGGTATGGCTTCGGTAGTTGTGCATCGGGACGACACTCCCAGAGCCGACGGCCGAACAGCATGAACGGAAAATCGCGGCGCAAGAGGCCCCGATCCGGGCGGTTTGTCAAGACGGGCATGGTGTCGCCGCCCGGCTGCATGCAGTATAGCGGCGCCATGGATGTGATTACCCGGACCAAGGATCTCGCAGCGTTCTGCGAGCGCTTGAGCGGCGAGCCGGCGTTGACCATCGACACCGAGTTCCTGCGCGAGCGCACCTACTGGCCGAAGCTCTGCCTGGTGCAGATGGCCTCGCGCCAGGAGGCGCGCGCGATCGATCCGCTGGCCGACGGCATCGATCTGGCGCCGCTGTTTTCGCTGATGCGCGAGACGGGCGTGGTCAAGGTCTTTCACGCCGCCCGCCAGGACCTGGAGATCTTCTACCACCTGATGGGCGCCGTGCCGCGTCCCATATTCGACACCCAGCTTGCCGCCATGGTCGCCGGCTACGGCGACAGCGTCGGCTACGAGACCCTGGTCAACCGAATCGCCAAGGCCCAGGTCGACAAGGCCTCGCAGTACACCGACTGGAGCCGGCGCCCGCTGAGCCAGCGGCAGATCGCCTATGCCCTGGCCGACGTCACCCATCTCTGGCCGGTTTACGACCGGCTCTCACACACCCTGGCCAAGACCGCTCGATCGAGCTGGCTGGACGAGGAAATGGCGATCCTGACCGATCCGGCCACCTACAAGCCCGACGCCGAAGCGGCCTGGCGGCGCCTTAAGCCGCGCAACCGCAACGGCCGCTACCTCGCCATATTGAAGGGCGTCGCCGCCTGGCGCGAGGACGAGGCGCAGGCCCGCGACGTGCCGCGCAATCGGGTGGTGCGCGACGAGGTGGTGCAGCAGCTGGCCAGCGAGCAGCCGACGACGCTGGAGCGGCTGCGCGAGGTTCGCGGCCTGCCGCGCGAGCTCAAGGCCGGACCGGATGGGTCGGCTCTGGTGGAAATCGTCAGGCAGGCGCTGGCGCTGCCGGACAAGGCGCTGCCGACCTTGCGCCCGCCCCGGCGCCTGCCGCCCGAGGCCGGACCGGTGGTCGATCTGCTGAAGGTGTTGCTGAAGATGGTCTCCGAGCGCGATCGCGTGGCGCAGAAGCTGATCGCCACGGTGGCCGATCTCGAGCAGATCGCCGCCGATGGCGAGACCGCGGATGTGCCGGCCCTGAAGGGCTGGCGTCGGCAGGTCTTCGGCAACGAGGCCCTGGCCTTGAAGCAGGGTCGGTTGGCGCTTGCCGTCAGCGACGGCGCGCTGCGGGCGCTTCCGATCGAAAACGCGGGTTAGGCTGCGACCTTGGCCGCGAGCTCCATGCTCCGGGCCAGTGCCTCGAGACGGCGCTGCACGACGTGGCCGATCAGATGCCCGGCGCCGGGCTCGGCCCGCAGCACCAGCCGGTCCGCCTCGCGGTATATGGCGATGCCCTGCAGCAAGGTCGCAACTCCGCCTGAGATGGTCAGGGCCAGCCGCAGCGCCAGGCCGACCTGGCTCGCCTGTGCCGCCTCGGCCGCGCTCATCAGCTCGAGAATGCGCGCGATCTGGCCGCTCGGCCGCTGCTTTGAGTAACGCGCGTAGACCATCAGGGCGAGCCTGGCCCGTTCGTTGTGATCGAGCCCGACGATCGGTCCGCGGGCGACGTCGAGGAAAGCCTGCTCGGCGCGATAGTCGGGGTGGGTCCGCCAACCGCTGTCGCACAGCAGCGCCGCTGCCTGGCGCAACCGCCGCGCCGCTGCGCTCTCCTCGGGAAACAGCGGCTCGGTCCATCGCATCAGCGCCGCCGACTGATCCGGGAAGCGCGCGCTCGTCTCGGCGATCGCCTGGCAGGCGGCGATCAGCGGATCCTGACGGCGCACCTCCGGCGGCAACTGGTCGTAGAGCAGGCCCTCGCGCAGGCCGTAGGCGGAGAAGATCACGCGCCGCGGCCGGGCGGTGTCGATCAGCTGGCGCAGAATCTGGGCCGCCAGCGGCAAGACGGCGATGCGCTCGTTCGAGATGCCCTCGACCTGCTGCAGGCTGGCGCGACTCATGCCGGCGATCGCCGCCGCGATGTCGCGCATGCGCTCCGCCTCGACGGCAAGGCCTTGCAAGACGTGCAGCGGATAGTCGTTGCGCCGCATCTCCATGTGACCGATGGCGCGCCAGGCGCCGCCGACGACGTAGAGATCCTGCCTGGCGGTTAGCTCGAGCCAGGGCAGGGTAGCGAGCGCGGCGGCGATCGCCGGTGCGGCCCGGCCGGCTGGCGTCCCCGGCGGCAGGTTCAGCCTCAACGGGCCCAAGGGCAAGGTCGCGCCGTCGTCCGCCTCCGCCTCGCCGGCGAGACGGACCAGCTCCAGGCTGCCGCCGCCCAGGTCGGCCATCAGACCGGCGGCCTTCGGTGCCGCCGCGAGGACGCCGAGGGCGGAGTAGCGGGCTTCGTCCGTGCCATCGAGCACCCGCACGCGCAGGCCGCAGGTCTGCTCGATACGCTGCACGAAGGCGCCGCCGTCGCTGGCCTCGCGCGTCGCGGCGGTAGCCACGGCATCGACGTGTTCGACCCGCATCGCGCGAATCAGTCCGGCAAACCGCGACAGCGCCCCGAGGGCCCGTTCGACGGCTTCCGGGTCGAGCCGGCCGCTCTCGGACAGCCCGCGCCCAAGCCCGCACATCAGCCGCTCGTTGAAGAGCGGCAAGGGCGTGCGGCCAACGCGGTCATAGACCACCAGGCGGACGGAATTTGATCCGACGTCGACGACCGCCACCCGGCGCGCCGACACGGCCGGTGCCGGCGCCTGCGTCACTGGCGAGGTCGATTCGGCGCTCATCCGCCGCTCACGGCCGTTCGGCGGCGAGCTGCGGCGTCGCTCCGGTGTGCTTCAGGGCGCTGCCGCGGCCGGACAGGCTGGGATTGTTCATGAAGTAGCTGTGGGCGCTGAAGCCGCCGTCGGCGCCGGCCCTGAGCCGCCGGTAGGAGCCGTCGGCCTGCATCTCCCAGCTCTGCGCTTCGTCCTTCAGCGTGGCCACCATGATCTGGTCCAGGACCTGGGCGTGAACGGTCGGGTTCTCGATCGGCACCAGGGTTTCCACCCGGCGGTCGAAATTGCGCTGCATCCAGTCGGCCGAGCTGATGAAGACTTTGGCCTGCGCCGAGGGCAAGCCGTGGCCGGCGCCGAAACAGACGATGCGGCCGTGTTCCAGGAAACGGCCGACCAGGCTTTTGACGCTGACATTCTCCGACATCCCGGGCACGCCCGGGCGCAGGCAGCAGATTCCGCGGACCACCAGGTTGATGCGGACCCCCGCCTGCGAGGCGCGGTAGAGCGTCAGGATGGTCTCGGGATCGACCAGCGCGTTCAACTTCGCCCAGATGGCGCCGGGCCGCCCGGCGGTAACATGCTCGATCTCCGCTTCGATCAGTCCGATGATCTTGCGCCTGAGGTCGCGCGGCGAGGTAATCAGTTTCTCGTAGTGCGCCGGCTGGGCGTAGCCGGTGACGTGGTTGAACAGCAGCGCCGCATCACGCACCAGCGCCGCATCGGCGGTGAAGAACGAGAGGTCGGTATAGCTCTTCGCCGTGATCGGGTGATAGTTGCCGGTGCCGAAATGCACGTAGCTGCGCAGGCGACCTTCCTCACGCCGGACCACCAGCGAGACCTTGGCGTGGGTCTTCAGATCGATGAACCCGTAGACGACATGTACGCCGGCCCGTTCCAGGTCGCGGGCCCAGCGGATGTTCGCCTCCTCGTCGAAACGCGCCTTCAGCTCGACCAGGGCGGTCACCGACTTGCCGGCCTCGGCGGCGTTGACCAGGGCCTTGACGATCGGGCTGTCGTCGCTGGTGCGGTAAAGCGTCTGCTTGATCGCCACCACGCGCGGGTCCTGCGCCGCCTGGGCCAGGAACTGCGCCACGACGTCAAAGCTCTCGTAGGGATGATGGACGATGATGTCCTTGACCTGGATGGCGGCGAGGCAGTCGCCGCGATAGTCGCGGATCCGTTCGGGAAAGCGGGGATGGTAGGGCTGATACAGCAGATCGGGCCGCTCGGTGACGACCAGCTGCTCGGTGTCGGCAAGACCCAGCGGCGAGGCGACGACGAAGATGTCGCGGGCCGAGACGCCGTACTCGGCGGCGACGAAGCCGCTCATGCGGGCCGGCATTTCGGCGTTAACCACCAGGCTGGTGGCGCTGCCCCGGCGTCGGCGCTTCAGCGCCGACTGGAAGAAGTGCACCAGGTCCTCGGCCTCCTCCTCGACCTCGATGTCACTGTCGCGGATCAGCCGGAACATGCCGCGTTCGACCAGCGTGTAGCCGGGGAACAAGCGGTCGAGGTAGAGGGCCACCAGGTCCTCCAGGCTGATGAAGCGGATCGCTTCGCCGGGCAGGCGGATGAAACGCTCGACCTTGAGCGGCAGCGGCAGCAGCGCGTCCATCCGCCGCTCGTCGGCGACCCGCCTCAGGTGCAGCACCATGACGAAGCCGAGGTTGGGGATGAACGGGAAGGGGTGGGCCGGGTCGATCGCCAGCGGCGTCAGCACCGGGAAGATGTGCTCGAGGAAATAGCTCTCCAGCCAGGTCAGCTCGGGCTCGCGCAGCTCACCTGACCCGACCACGGCGATTCCCGCCGCGCCGAGCTCGGCCTTGATCTGATCCCAGGAGCGGTCCTGGTACCCGAACAGCTCACGCGCCAGGTCAGCGATGGCGTCCAGCTGCTGCGAGGGCGTCAGGCCGTCGCTGCTCGCGGTGTCGATGCCCTCGCGGATTTGACCGTGCAGCCCGGCGACGCGGACCATGAAGAACTCGTCCAGGTTGGTGGCCGAAATCGACAGGAAGCGCACGCGTTCGAGCAAGGGGTGGCGACGATTAAAGGCTTCTTCCAGGACCCGGAGATTGAAGCCCAGCCACGACAGCTCGCGGTTGAGGAAGCGCTCCTCCTGGCTGTACGAGCTCATCGGCCGGCTGTAGGCCAGGGTCTCGATGGCGCTGGCGTTCGCCACCGCGTCATCGCGGACGACACTCATCGCCGAGGCCTCTTCATTGTCATCTCGTCTTCCCTCCGCGCGCAGGGGCCTATACGGCGGACGTCCCGCCGCCCGCCTCCAGCACCAGGCGGGCCAGCGGCACCGTGATCGGACGCTTGCCGGCCAGGGCCGCCGCGTCCAGGGCCTCAGCCGTGCGCCGCGCCGCCGCGTACGAGCGCTCGATACGGCTTATCAGGTAGTGGATCACCTCACCACCCACCTGAATCTGGCGCTCGTGAAAGAATTTTGCCAGCAATGCGGCCAACAGCGCCTCGTCCGGCGGGCCGATGCCGACCGCCGGGGCCGCAATCAAACGCGAGTGCAAATCGGGCAGGCCCACCGACCAGCGCGCCGGCGGCCTTTGCGCCGTCAGCAGCAGGCTGCCGCCGCTTTCGCGCACATAGTTGACAAGATGCAGGAGCGCGGGTTCGGCGGCAGCGCCGCCAAGGCCGCGGTCGACGTCGTCCAACAGCACTGCCCCGCCCGAGACCTGGACCTGCGCCGGTGCCCCGGCAAGGATCTCGACCGGCAGGGCACAGGCACCCGAGGCCTGTCGCCAGACCTCGGCCAGGTGGCTTTTTCCCGCGCCTTCCGGACCATGCACGACCAGCATCCGTCCCGGCCAGTCGGGCCAGCGGTCGAGCCAAGCGACGGCGGCGGCGTTACAAGGGGCGACGAGAAAGTCTTCCCGCCCCAGCGCCGTTCGCACGGGGAGCTCGAGATTCAGCTGCCGGTCGCTCACGGCGCCTTGCTTCCCGAATCGGTTTCGGGCGCGGCCGCTGGCACCTTCGGGGAATCGCCGAGATAGAGCCGGCTGTTCTCGTAGCGCTGCAGCAAAAAGCGGGCGATGACGCCGATCGCCGCCGTCAGCGGCACTGCTAGGAGGACACCGACGAAGCCGAACAGGACGCCGCCGGCAAGCAGGCCGAACATCACCCAGACCGGGTGTAGGCCGACCCGGTTGCCGAGCAGGCGGGGCGTCAGGAAGTTGCCCTCGAGCGCCTGGCCGGCGATGAAGATGGCGATGATGATGCCGATCTGCACCGGATCGGGCCAGAACTGCACGAAGGCTTGCACTGACGACAGCAGCAGGCCGACGATGGCGCCGACGAACGGGATGAACGAGACCAGGCCGGCGATGATGCCGATCGTCAGGCCGAAGTCCAGCCCGGCGAGCGACAGGGCGGAAGCGTAGAAGACGCCCAAAATCAGACAGACCGTGCCCTGGCCCCGGACAAACCCGGCCATCACCGAGTCGATGTCCGCGGCCACCTGGCGCACGCTGTCGCGGTGTTGGCGCGGCAGCCAGCCGTCGATGCGGGCGATGATCAAATCCCAGTCGCGCAGCAGGTAGAAGGCGACGATCGGCGTGATGAAGAGCAGCGACAGCAAGTTGACGATCGCCAACCCGCTGTCCCAGACGTTCCGCAACAGGCGGCTGAGAAAGCCGACCACCTCGGTGGTGACGCCACCCATGGCCTTGCGCAGGCCGTCGTCCTGGTAGTCGACGCCCAGCCTGTCCAACAGCTCGGCCAGCGCCGGCAGCACGTTCTCACGCAGTCCCGCGATGTAGCCGGGCATGTGCGCAGCCAGGCCGAAGATCTGCTGCTGCAGGACCGGCACGACGAGCAGGGCAGTGACCGCGCCGAGTAGAAAGAACACCGTCAGGACCAGCGCCGCCGCCAAGCCGCGCGGCACCCGCCAGCGCTCCAGCCGGTCGGCCACCGGATCGAGGAAATAGGCGACGGCGATGCCGGCAATGAACGGCAGCAGGATGCTGCTCAAGAAATAGAGGGCGACCAGCAGCACGATCAGCCCGGCGAACCAGTAGCCGAGCTGCTGGCGCGTGCTCACGAGGCGCTCTCCATGTCCGCGACCCGGCGCGTCCAGGCGATCAGGTAGCCGGCGCCGGAAACCGTGGTGCTGAGGGCGACGCCGAATCCTAGCACGACGATCGGCACCCGCAGTTCTTCCAGACCGAAGGCGAAGGCGCCGATCACCATCGCGGCCAGAGTAATCTGCAGCACCGTGTTCAGCTTGCTGATGTAAGAGGGCCGGATCCGCGTCGCATGGTTCAGCAGGAACAGCAGCAGGGCGCCGCCGACGATCAGGATGTCGCGGCTGACCACCAGGATCACCAGCCACAACGGCAGCACACCCTTGACGCCGAGGGTGAGGTAGATGCTGACCAGCAGGGTCTTGTCGGCGATCGGGTCAAGGTAGGCGCCGACGTAGGAGCGCAGGTCGAAGCGCTTGGCCAGATAGCCGTCGACCGCGTCGGAAACGCCGGCGATGACGAAGGCGACGAAGGCGCCGGCCCAGGCATCGGTCAGCAGCAACCAGACGATGAAGGGCACCGCGAGCAGTCGGGCGAGGCTGATCAGATTCGGTAAATTCACTCTTTCGCCGCACTCCCGGCGCTGCCGTGCAAACTCAGGACCCAGAGTCCGCTTTCATTTACCAGTTGCAGGTTGTCTTGGGCCAGTGACGTCGCCAGTTGCTCGGGCGCCCCCAGATAGTGCAACCACAGCTGTACGGATTCGCGGCTGACCGAGGCGACCTCGAACCGCCGTACCATGCCGTTTCGGGCCAGCAGCCGGCGCACCGTCACCCACTCCTGCAGGCCGCTGACCGGCAAGCGGGCGCTGAGCTTGGCTTCCTGACCGAACTGCAGCAGGGTCTCGCGCTTCCAGCGCTCCTCGAGCGCGCCGGCGATTTCCACCACTGCGCGGCGCATCAGCTCGTCCGGGGGCTCCGTACCCGCGGTCAGGTTTTGGCTTTCTCTAGGCGCGCGCAGCGGGCCATGCCACTGCAGGCCGAGGTCGAGGCCGTTGGCGGTCAGCGCCGCGGCCGCCACCAGCACGTTGGTCGCCCCATAGCGGGCCGAGATCCGCTGCATCGCGGCGGCATCGCCGCGCAGCGCCAGCCCGGCGTCGATGGTGGCGATGTCCTCGAGATCGCCGATCGGGATCAGCAGCGGAAACAGCGAGTCGGGCGGGGCCTGGTGCATCGCCCACGCGCGCAGCCAGGCATTCTCTTCCTCGAACAGAAGATCGCTGCCGGCGCGCCTGAGGACCGGCAAGACCAGGGTCGGTCGGGCCCGCGATTCGGTGAACGGCAGGGCCGCCCGCCGAAGCAGCTGGCGGACTCGCTCAGACTTAAACTCAATTATGAGTTTTCCGAGATAGCGTATTGACGATGTTTTCTCTTCGCTCACCTGTATGCTGTCGACCATGGCGGCGATCTCGGCCTCCGGTGGGGCCGGCAGGCGTGGCCAGTCCTCGGCCAGCGTCAGGCGACGCAGCACCATGGCGAGACCCAGGCGCTGACCCTGAACCAGGGCGATGTCGCGGGCCTCGGCCGCGGTCCGGGCCTCGACGTCGACCGGCACGCCGTAGGCGGTAAAGACATCGCCGGCGCCGGGCGCGGCCTGGGCCCGGGCCTCGGCCGTTGCCAGCGCTAGGACCGCGAGCATGCCTAGCAGCCCGGCCGCGCGGCAACTCTTCTGCATTGCAAAGCGCATCCGATGAAGTATCTTCGCGGCACGGGGGCACAAAGCCGCCCCACTATCGTTCAGATCGCAACAGCCTTGTTATAGACTAGCGGGGCAACCATCAACAGTTACACCTATATGCGAGCGGTCGCGCCGCGGTCGTGATCAGCCTGCGCAAGCACGTCGGCAGCGCGCCCGCCATCGCCGTGGTCAAGACACTGCACCGGCCCGCCGGGCGCGGTCTTTTGATCGGGCGCTGACGCCGACTCTGTGGTGGCCATCCCCGAGCGTGCGGTCAAGCTGGCCCCGTTCGCCTTCATCCTGTTGTGGAGTTCGTCCTTCGTCACCGCGCGGATCGGCCTGCAGTACGTCTCGCCGCTGCTGTTCGTAGCGCTGCGGCTGGCCGCCGCGGCGTTGCTGGTTGCCGGGCTGGCGACGCTGCTGGGGCACTCGTGGTCGGCGCTGCGCGGCCGCTTTTGGCAGCTTGCGCTCGCCGGGGCACTCGTCAACGGCGTCACCCTGGCGGCGTTCCATGTCGGTATGCTGACGGTGAACGCCGCGGTGATGGCGCTGATCCAGGGTCTGAACCCGGTGCTGGTGGCATTGCTCGGTATGCCGGTTCTCGGCGAGCGTCTCAGCGGCAAGCAGTGGCTCGGGCTCGGCCTTGGCTTCGGTGGTGTTGCGCTGGTGGTCGGGCCGCGCGTGCTCGGCACTGCGGCGGAGCTGGAGGCGGTGCTGCTCGGCGGGGTCGGCGTGCTTGGCCTCGCCGTCGGCACCGTGGCCTTCGGCCGGCACGGCCGCGGGCTGCCGCTGCTGCCGGTGACGGCGGTGCAGCTCGGCTCGGCCGCCGTGCTGGTGCTGGCGCTGATGGCCGGGTTCGAGGCGCCGAGCGCGGTTTGGAGCTTTGCCGCCATCGCTAGTGTCGTCTGGAATGTCTTCGCGGTCTCGACCGGGGGCATGGCGCTGTACTATTTGCTGCTGAACCGCGGCGCCGCCGGGCAGGTGACAGCGAATTTCTACCTGATCCCCGGTTTGGTGGCGCTGCTCGGCTGGTCGCTGCTTGGCGAAGCGCTGGCGCTCTCGGCGCTGCTCGGGCTGGCGGTCGCCTCTGCCGGCGTGTTTCTGGTCGCTAGACGCTGAGCGCGGCGCGCCTTCCGCATTGCAAAGCGCTTCCGATCAAGTATCTTCGCGGCACGGAAGCGTAAGCCGCGCCCGCAATCGTTGAGATCGCCACAGCCTTGTTATGGACTAGCGAGGCCGCCATCAACAGTTACACCTATAAGGAAGCAGGGGTCGACATCGACGCCGGAGCCGCGACCGTCGAGGCGATCCGCCCGCTGGTGGCCTCGACGCGGCGGCCGGGGGCGGAGAGCCAGATCGGCGCCTTCGCCGGGGTCTTCGACCTCAAGGCCGCCGGCTTCAAGGACCCGCTGCTGCTCGCCACCACCGACGGCGTCGGCACCAAGCTGAAGATCGCCATCGAAAGCGGGCGCCACGCCACCGTCGGCATCGACCTGGTGGCGATGTGCGTCAACGATCTGGTGGTGCAGGGGGCGGAGCCGCTGTTCTTTCTGGATTATTACGCCACCGGACGGCTGGACCCGGCGGCGGCGCGCGAGATCGTCGCCGGCATGGCCGAAGGCTGCCGCGCCGCCGGCTGCGCCATCGTCGGCGGCGAGACGGCGGAGATGCCGGGCTTTTACGCCGAGGGCGACTATGACCTGGCCGGCTTTGCCGTCGGCGCGGTCGAGCGGGACCGTCTGCTGACCGGCGCCGAGGTCAGGGCCGGCGACCTGCTATTGGGTCTGGATTCGAGCGGCCTGCATTCGAACGGCTTCTCGCTGGTCCGCCGCCTGATCGCCGATCACGCCCTGGCCTATGACGCCGCCGCCCCGTTCGCGCCGGGGACGGGGCTGGGCGAGGCCCTGCTGGCGCCGACGCGGATCTACGTCAAGAGCTGCCTTGCCGCCCACGCCGCCGGGACGCTGAAGGCGCTGGCCCACATCACCGGCGGCGGCCTGGTCGAGAACCTGCCGCGGGTTCTGCCCGAGGACGTGCAGGCGGTGCTCGACGGCACCAGCTGGCGCCCGCCCGCGGTCTTCGGCTGGCTGGCCGGGCTCGGCGGCATCGATGTCGGCGAGATGACGCGGACCTTCAACTGCGGCCTCGGCATGATCGCCGTCGTCGAGCCCGGCAAGGCCGACGCGGCAATGGAAATCTTCGGCGATGGCGGCGAGGGAGTGCGGGTGATCGGCGAGTTGCGGCCACGGCCCGAGGGGGCCGGCCGCGTCGTCATCGAGGGCCTGTCGTTCTAATGGCCCGGCTTCGCCTCGGTGTCCTGATCTCCGGGCGGGGCAGCAACCTGCAATCGCTGATCGAGGCCGCGGCGGCACCCGCCTATCCGGCCGAGATCGCGCTGGTGATCTCGAACGAGCCCGGGGCCAAGGGCCTGGAACGCGCGGCCGCGGCCGGCCTCGCGCAACGCACCATCGACCACCGCGACTTCGACAGCCGCCCGGCTTTCGAATCGGCGCTGACGGCGGCGCTGACGGAAGCGGAGGTCGGGCTGGTCTGCCTCGCCGGCTTCATGCGGCTTCTGACCGATCGCTTCGTCGCCCATTGGGACCGCCGGCTGGTCAATATCCATCCCTCGCTGTTGCCCGCCTTCAAAGGCATCCACGTGCACGAGCGGGTGCTGGCGGCCGGGGTCAGGTTCAGCGGCTGCACCGTGCACTACGTGGTGCCGGAAATGGATTCCGGGCCGATCATCGTGCAGGCGGCGGTGCCGGTCGCCGGCGCCGACGATGCCGACAGCCTCGCCGCCCGCGTGCTCAAGGCCGAGCACCGCATTTATCCGTTGGCCGTGCGCTGGATCGCCGAGGGCCGGGTGCGCATCGAAGGAGAGCGCGTCGCGGTGGACGGCATTGCCGCACCGCGCTCGGGGCTGATGAACCCGTCGGACGACGGCCGGTTGGTGCTCTAGGTTGTAGGTGCCCCGGGCTTAGCGCAGATTTAGCGCGGCGTGGCTCAGCCGACGATCTCCAGGCCGCTGAAGAAGTAGCCGATCTCGAAGGCGGCCGTCTCGGCGGAGTCCGAGCCGTGCACCGTGTTGGCCTCGATCGACTCGGCGAACTCGGCCCGGATCGTGCCCGCCTCCGCCTTGGCCGGATCGGTCGCGCCCATCACCTGGCGGTTCTTCTGGATCGCGTTCTCGCCCTCCAGCACCTGGACGACGACGGGCCCCGAGGTCATGAAGGCGCAGAGGGAATCGAAGAACGGCCGTTCGCGGTGGACGTGGTAGAAGCCCTCGGCCTGCGCCCGCGTCAGCTGGAGGCGCCTCTGCGCCACGACGCTCAGGCCGGCCTCTTCCAGGTGCCGGATCACCGCGCCGGTCAGGTTGCGGCGGGTGGCGTCGGGCTTGATGATCGACAAGGTACGCTCGATCGCCATCGTCGTCTTCGCTCCGTCTCTCGTCCTGTTGCGCCGGAAAACGGCGCCGGGCCTTATATCGGCTTCGCCGCCCCGCCGCAACCGTGCTAGAAGCCCGGCCATGCTGCACCTGAACGAGGTCATATACCGCATTGCGGGGCGCGAGATTCTGGCCGGTGCCAGCCTGCACGTTCCGGCCGGGCACAAGGTCGGCGTGGTCGGCCGCAACGGCGCCGGCAAGACCACGCTGTTGCGGCTGATCGCCGGCGAACTGCAGGCCGACGGCGGCAGCATCAGGCTGCGGCGCGATGCGCGCGTCGGCCTGCTGGCGCAGGAAGCGCCGGCGGGACGCAGCAGCCTGCTCGACGCCGTGCTCGCCGCCGATAGCGAGCGCGCGCGGCTGCTGGGCGAAGCGGAGACGGCAACGGACCCTGCGCGCATCGCCGAGGTGCACCAGCGGCTCGCCGACATCCAGGCGCACGCCGCACCGGCCCGCGCCGCTCGCATCCTCGCCGGTCTGGGCTTCGATGAGTCGGCCCAGGCGCGGCCGCTCGATGATTTCTCCGGCGGCTGGCGCATGCGTGTGGCGCTGGCGGCGATCCTGTTCGCCGAGCCCGACCTGCTGTTGCTGGACGAGCCGACCAACTACCTCGACCTCGAGGGCGCGATCTGGCTGGAGAGTTTCCTGACCAGCTACCCGCGCACGCTCTTGATCGTCAGCCACGACCGCGATTTCCTCAATCGGGTCGCCGGCGCCATCCTGCTGGTCGACGAGTGCAAGCTGAAGCTTTACCGGGGCAACTACGACGGCTTCGAGCGCACCCGGGCCGGGCAGCTGGCGCTGCAGGAGAAGATGCGCGCCAACCAGGAGGTGCAGCGCCGGCATCTGCAGGCCTTCGTCGACCGCTTCCGCTACAAGGCCTCGAAGGCGCGGCAGGCGCAGAGCCGGCTGAAGGCGTTGGCGCGCATGGCGCCGATCGCCGCGGTGATGGAGGCGCGGGCGCCGAGCATCTGCTTCCCCGAGCCGGCACCGCTGGCGCCGCCGATCCTGCGGCTGGAGCAGGCGGCCGTAGGCTACACCGAGAGGCCGGTATTGTCGCGGCTCGACCTGCGCCTGGACATGGACGACCGCATCGCGCTGTTGGGCCGCAACGGCAACGGCAAGTCGACCTTTGCCAAGCTGCTTTGCGGCGAGCTCGCGCCCATGGCCGGCCGCATTCACCGGGCCGGCAAGCTCAAGGTCGGATACTTCGCCCAGCACCAGATCGATGCGCTGAACCCGGACTGGACCGCCTTCCGGCACCTGGCCGCGGCGCTGCCGAAGCTCTCCGCGGTCGCGGTGCGCGCCCGCCTTGGCGCCTTCGGCTTCGCCCAGGCGCAGGCCGACGTCGCCGCCAGCGAGCTTTCCGGTGGCGAGAAGGCGCGCCTGGTGCTGGCGCTGATCTCGGCCGAGGCCCCGGGCCTGCTGGTGCTGGACGAGCCGTCGAACCACCTCGATGTCGACACCCGCCAGGTGCTGGTCCAGGCGCTGAATGACTTCTCCGGCGGCATCGTGCTGATCAGCCACGACCGTCATCTGGTCGAGTTGGTGGCCGACCGCCTTTGGCTGGTGGCTGCCGGAACGGTGCGGCCTTTCGACGGCGACCTCGACGACTATCGCCGACTGGTGCTGGGGCAGGGCCAAGGCGGCGACAAGGGCGAGGGCGACAGCAACGGACGGCCGGCGGACCGCAAGCGGGGCCGGCGCCGGGCGGCCGAGGCGCGCCAGCAGCTGACGCCGCTCAGGACCCGGGCGCGCCAGGCCGAGGCGGCGGTCGAGCGCCTGAGCCAGGAACTGGGCCGGCTCGACGCCGAGCTGGCGCGGCCGCTGGCGGACGGCGAAGGTGCAGCCCGCCTGGTCGGCCTCAACCGTCGTCGCGCCGAGATCGAGCGGGAGCTCGCCGCCGCCGAGGCCGACTGGGTCGAGGCCACGGACGCCCTGGAGGCCGCGCGCTCGGCGTAAGGCCGGGCAAGAGGTTCAGCCGTCGACCTTCCTGTCCCAGCCGCCGGCCTCGGTCTGCTGCCAGTAGGTGAGGGCGAAGCCGGCCTCCTTGTAGCTGCGCCAGCGCGCCCGCGCCGCCGCCAGCTGTTCCTCGTCGCGGCCGTCGAACATGTCGACGACGCGGGCGAAGCCGGCGATGAAGCCCGGTTGCACCCCATCAACCAGGACCAGGACGTCGGCGTCGTTGGGGTTCTCTTCCTGGGTCGTCAGGTAGACCGGCTGCAACTCGGGGTGGCCGTCGCGGGCCGATCCGTGTGGCAGCCACGAGCGCTGCTCGTAGGTCCACAGCAGGCCGTTCAGGGCCTCGATGCGGTCGACCGAGCCGGCCATCAGCACGGCGCGGTGGCCGCGTTCCAGCACCTTCTCCAAGAGCTTCGGCAGAGCCCTTTCGAGCGGCGCGCGCTGCAGCTGGTAGAAGCCAATTTCGGTCACGGCCTGCGGCCCGGGCGTCAGCGGTCCTCGTAGTGGTCCTGCACCAGCCGGTTCAAGAGCCGGACGCCCCAGCCGCTGCCGCCTTTCGGCACGGTCGGCTTGCCTTCCTTGGCCCAGGCCATGCCGGCGATGTCGAGATGCGCCCAGGGCACCTCGCTGACGAAGCGCTGCAGGAACTGCGCGGCGGTGATCGAGCCGGCGCCGCGCCCGGCGCCGACGTTCTTCATGTCGGCGATCTCGGAGCGGATCTGCTTGTCATAGGCCTCGCCCAGGGGCAGGCGCCAGACCGTCTCGTCCTCTGCCTTGCCCGCGGCGGCGATACGCTCGGCCAACTCGTCGTCGTTGGCGAAGAGGCCGGCGTGCTCGTGCCCGAGCGAGACGATGATGGCGCCGGTCAAGGTCGCCAGGTCGACCATGAAGCGCGGCTTGAAGCGCTGCTGCGTGTACCAGAGCGCGTCGGCCAGCACGAGCCGGCCTTCGGCATCGGTGTTGATGACCTCGATGGTTTGCCCCGACATCGAGGTGACGACGTCACCGGGCCGCTGCGCGGTCGCCGAGGGCATGTTCTCGACCAAGCCGACGACGCCGACCGTGTTGACCTTGGCTTTGCGCCCGGCCAATGCCTTCATCAGCCCGGTGACGGTGCCGGCGCCGCCCATGTCCCACTTCATGTCTTCCATGCCTGCGGCCGGCTTGATCGAGATGCCGCCGGTGTCGAAGCAGACGCCCTTGCCGACGAAGGCGACCGGGCGCGAACGGGCACGTCCGCCACGCCACTGCATGACCGCGAGCTGGCTCTGATGCGCACTGCCCTGGCCGACACCCAGCAGCGCGCCCATGCCGAGCCGGCGCATCTGCGCCTCGCCCAGCACCTGGACCTGGACGCCGAGCTTGCTGAGCGTGCGGATCTCCTTGGCGAAGCTCTCCGGATGGAGCACGTTGGCCGGCTCGGTGACCAGGTCGCGGGTCATGAATACGCCCTCGGCCAGCGCCTCCAGCGGGCGCAGCGCCCGCCTGGCGGCGGTGATGCCCTTGCTCAGGACCGAGACCGACTTCAGGCTCGGCTTCTCCTCGTTCTTTTGCCGCGTGCGATACTTGTCGAAGCGGTAGCCGCCAAGCCTGGCGCCGAAGGCGATCCGGGCGGCGGTCTGGTCGCCTTTCAGCTTGGCGCCGGGGATGTCGTCGGCAATGACGGCGAGACGCTCGGCGCCGCTGGTCGCCAGGCGCTGCACCGCGCCGCCGCCGACCGCCTCCAGGCGCAAGGCGTCGATTTCCTCGGCCTTGCCGAGCCCGGCCAGCAACACGCGCTCAAGCTTGCCTTTCCCCGGTGCCACCACATCGAGCCACTGCCCCGGCTTGCCCTCGAAACGGCTCGACGCCATGGCGCGGGAAAGCGCACCGTCGCTCGCACGGTCCAGCGCCGCGGCCCCGGCGGCCAGCTTGCGGCCCTCGAGGACGCCGGTGACGACGGCGCCGGAGGTCGGCAGCTTGTACTCGTTGATGGTGACCCGCATGAGCGATGTTCTCCCGCTGCAAAACGCCGGATCGGTCAGTCACGGTCCGGGCTGGCGGCCCATCTTAGCGGCCGGTCGCGGGATTGAAAGGGGTCGGGCGCAGCCTGGACGGCCCCGGCCGACGGTGCCATATTCGCCGCGCCGGCTGGTCGGGAGCCGGACCGTTGACGAGGAAGACCGGCGATGGGTGCGACGATCGGAACGCGGCTGATGACGTGGTGGAAGGGCGAACGGGTCGGCGAGGACACGTTCGGCAACGTCTACTACCGCGAGAAGGGCGGGCGTCGCCGCTGGGTGATCTACAAGGGCCGGCCCGAGGCTTCGAAGGTGCCGCCGGCGTGGCACGCCTGGCTGCACCACATTGTCGACGTGCCGCCGACCGACGACTATCAGCCGGCCGAGTGGGAGAAACCACACGTGCCGAATCTGACCGGTACTCCGCACGCCTATCGACCTTCGGGAAGCCTGCTCGAGGGCGGCCGGCGGCGGCAGGCGACGGGCGATTACGAGGCCTGGCGGCCCAAGTAGCGGCGCACGGCGGGGCCTTCCTGGCCGCCGCCGCCGATTTCTGTTATTGCGGCACGGGCGCGCCCCTCCGGGGGGCGGTTCCGATGGTCATGCTGGGAAGGCTTGGGCGATGGGCGGAAACTTGGTCGAAACGCTGATCGGCGCCGTGGTGCTGGCGGTGGCGGTGGTGTTCCTGATCTTTGCTTACAACAAGGCCGGGGTCGCCAAGGTCGAAGGCTATGAGCTGGTCGCCAAGTTCGACAAGGTCGACGGCATCCGTGTCGGCAGCGACGTGGTGATGAGCGGCATCAAGATCGGCTCGGTGGTCGGACAGAAGCTCGACCCCGAAAGCTATCTGGCGGTGCTGCGTCTCAGCATTGCCGAGGGCATCCAGCTGCCGAACGATTCGGTGGTCAAGGTGACCTCAGCGGGCCTGCTGGGCGACAAGTATCTGGCCATCGACCCCGGCGGTGCCGAGGAGACCCTGAAGCCGGGCGACGCCTTCGAATTCTCAGTCGGCTCGGTGGATCTGCTCGACCTCCTGGGCAAGGCGATCTACAGCACCGGCAGGGGCGGCGGCGCGGAGACGCCCAGCGTCGGCGGTGGTGGCTGAACGCGAGATGACGCCCCCGGCACGGGTGGGGCAGCGCACCATTGGTCGGGTCCTCGGCGTCACGCTGGCGACGGTTGCCGCGGCGAGCCTGTTGTTGGGCCCGGCCTCGGCCGAGGCGGGCAAGGTCGGCGTCCTCAAGGGCCTCGACAAGATCACTGCCCGGGTGACGACCTTCGAGGTACCCGTCGGCGGCAGCGTCGCCTTCGGCACCTTGCGCATCACCCTCGACGCCTGCAACAAGCGCCCGCCCGAGGAGACGCCCGAAACCACCGCCTTTCTCGAGATCGACGAGACACGGCCCGGCGAGACCACCGTCACCCGGCTGTTCACCGGTTGGATGTTCGCCTCCTCGCCGGCGCTGTCGGCGCTGGAGCACCCCGTCTATGACGTCTGGGTAATCGACTGCAGGATCACCGAAGCCGACAAGTCGGCGGCGCCGCAGGAGAAGTCGGCGCGCTGAGCCAGCGCCGCCTGCAGGCGGGCGTGATAGGCGCGTCGGCTGATCTCGACGGCGCCGAACTGGGCCAGGTGCGCGGTGATGAACTGGGTATCGAGCAGGCTGTAGCCGCCGACGATCAGACGCCCGACCAGGTGCACCAACGCCACCTTGCTGGCATCGCGGCGGCGTTGGAACATGCTTTCGCCGAAAAAGGCGCCGCCGAGCGACACGCCGTAGAGGCCGCCGACCAGCTCGCCGCCGGCCCAGGCTTCGATACTGTGCACATGGCCCTGGGCGTGCAGCGCCGCATAAAGCTCGACGATCTGATCGTTGATCCAGGTGCCGCGGTGACCGGGCCGGCTTTCGGCGCAGGCAGCGATGACCGCGTCGAAGGCCCGGTCGGCGGTGATGGTGAAGCGCTCGCCCTTGACCGTGCGGGCCAGCCGCCGTGGCAGATGAAAGGCGTCGAGCGGCAGGATGCCGCGGCACTCGGGGTCGACCCAGAACAGCTTCCGGTCGTGCCGATCTTCGGCCATCGGAAAGATGCCGGCCGCATAGGCCTTAAGCACCAGATCGGGCGTGATCTCGACCATGTGCCGATCAGGCTGTCTCGCGCCGCCGCTCGAGAAACTCTTCCAGCCAATGGATGTGGTAGGCGCCGTCGACGAAGTCGGGCTCCTGCATCAGCGCCAAGTGCAACGGGATGTTGGTCTCGATGCCGCCGACTACGAACTCCTCCAACGCCCGCCTGAGCCGCATTAGGGACTCGTTGCGCGTTTTGCCATAGACCACCAGCTTGGCGATCAGGCTGTCGTAATAAGGCGGCACCCGATAGCCGGCGTAGAGCGCGGAGTCGACGCGGACGCCCAGACCGCCGGGCGGGTGGTAGTCGGTGATCAGGCCGGGCGAAGGCACGAAGCGCCAGGGATCTTCAGCGTTGATCCGGCATTCGATGGCGTGACCCTCGGCGACGATTTCGTCCTGCGTCAGCTCCAGCGGCGCGCCGGCGGCGATCCGCAGCTGCTCGCGCACCAGATCGATGCCGGTCACCGCCTCGGTCACCGGATGTTCGACCTGAAGGCGGGTGTTCATCTCGATGAAGAAGAACTCGCCGTCCTCATAGAGAAATTCGACCGTGCCGGCGCCGCGATAGTTCATCTCGCGCATGGCGGCGACGACCCGGGCGGCGATTTCGTCGCGCTGCCCCTGGTTCAGCGCCGGCGACGGCGATTCCTCCAACACCTTCTGATGGCGGCGCTGTAGCGAGCAGTCGCGCTCGCCCAGGTGCACGACATTGCCCTGGCCGTCGCCCAGGATCTGAATTTCGATGTGGCGCGGCCGTTCCAGGTACTTCTCGAGGTAGATCGCCTCGTCGCCAAATGCCGCCAGGCTCTCGCTGCGACAGGCGGAAAGGGCGGCGGCCAGATCGTCGGGCTTGCGGACCAGCTTCATGCCCCGCCCGCCGCCGCCGCCGGCGGCCTTGAGCAGGATCGGATAGCCGAGCCCTGCCGCCAGTTTCAGCGCTTCGGCCCGGTCGGCGACCGGCCCGTCGCTGCCGGGCACGACCGGGATGCCGAGCGCGGCCACGGTCTTCCTCGCCACCGCCTTGTCCCCCATCAGGCGGATGTGCTCGGGCGTCGGGCCGACGAAGGCGATGTGATGCTCCTCGACGATACCGGCGAATTCCGCGTTCTCTGACAGGAAGCCATAGCCGGGATGGATGGCGTCGGCGCCGGTGATCTCGGCGGCGGTCATGATTGCGGGGATATTCAGGTAGCTTTGGGGCGCCGGCGGCGGGCCGATGCAGACGCTCTCGTCGGCCAGCCGCACGTGCATGGCGTCGGCGTCGGCGGTGGAATGCACGGCCACGGTGCTGATCCCCATCTCGCGACAGGCGCGATGGATGCGCAGGGCGATCTCGCCGCGATTCGCGATCAGGACTTTGCCGAACACTTGCGGGCAACCCTATTCGATCAACAGGAGAAGCTCGCCAAACTCGACCGGACTTGCATTTTCCACCAGGATGCGACTGACCCTGCCGTCGCACGGCGCCGGGATTTCATTGAAGGTCTTCATCGCTTCGATGACCAGCACGGTCTGGCCCGCGCGCACTTGGTCGCCGACGTTGACGAACGGCTCGGCTCCCGGCTCCGGCGCCCGATAGGCAGTGCCGACCATCGGCGAGGTGACGGCCCCCGGACGGGTGGTGAGGTTGTCCTCGGTCGCGCTGGGCGTCGCTCCGGCGGAATCCGCCGCAGGCGCCGGCGTCGCCACCGCGGCCGCCGCGGGCGCGGCGACGAGCAGGCCCTGTTGGCGTGAGACCCTGAGCCGCCTGTCCTCGTCGGCGATCTCGATCTCGCCGAGGCCCGTCTCTTCGAGCAGGGCGGCCAACTCGCGGATCAGGTTCTGGTCAACTTCGAGCTTGCCCATGCGACCCCTGCTTCGCTTTCGCCTTGTCTTTGCCTGGCCTCGACCTGGCCGTCACTTGTTCCCCTGGCTCGTGGACAACGCTGTGACCGCGGCCTCCAGTGCGGCGATGTAACCGGCAGCGCCGAAGCCGCAGATCACGCCTTCGGCGAGGGGACTGATATAGGAATGATGACGGAAGGCTTCGCGCCGGTAAATGTTAGAAAGGTGCACCTCCCAGGTCGGCAGGCCGACAGCACGGATGGCATCGTGGATCGCCACCGAGGTGTGGGTGTAGGCACCCGCGTTGATGATCAGCGCGTCCGCCTGCCCGAGGGCCTGCTGAATCCAGGTCACCAGCTCGCCCTCGTGGTTGCTCTGCCGGCAGTCGATGGCGGCGCCAAGCTCCTTCGCCCGGGCTTCGATCCCGGCGACGATATCCGCCAGGCGCGCGTGGCCGTAGTGCGCAGGCTCGCGCGTGCCGAGCATGTTCAGATTTGGGCCGTTTAGCACCAGGATCTTTGGCATCGGCGGATCGTACCAGAAATTGCGCTTACGGGTGCAGATCGCAGCTATATACTGCCTGATCGGAGGCGAGGGAAGTCGGCGCGGCCAGTCCGCCGGCCTCCCCGGTTGAAAGCGGCCTGTGGGAGAACCATTATGCAGGCAGGAGTGTGCGATGCGCCCGCTTAGGGGACGAGAAGCGATGCAAGTGACGATCAACGGGGAAGACCGGAGCCTTTCCGGTCCCGTCACCGTGAGCGAGTTGCTCCATGAGCTGGGTCTCGACGCGCGCAAAGTGGCGCTCGAGCGCAACCTGGAGATCGTGCCGCGCTCGGCCTATGCCGACACCGTGCTCGGCGAGGGTGACCGTGTGGAGATCGTCCACTTCATCGGCGGCGGCGATGCCCAGGCGGAAGCCGAGGACGGCAGGGCCGACGCCGACGACGACACCTTCGCCATAGCCGGCCGACGCTTCCGCTCGCGGCTGCTGGTCGGCACCGGCAAATACAAGGATTTCGACGAGACGCGCCGCGCCCTCGAGGCCTCGGGCGCCGAGATCATCACCGTCGCCGTCAGGCGCGTCAACGTGACCGATCCGAAGCAGGAGATGCTGGTCGATTACGTCGATCCCAAGCGCTACACCTACCTGCCCAATACCGCCGGTTGCTTCACCGCCGAAGATGCGATGCGCACCCTAAGGTTGGCCCGCGAGGCCGGGGGCTGGAACCTGGTCAAGCTCGAGGTCCTGGGCGATCAGCGCACGCTTTATCCGAACATGCCGGAGACGGTGCGGGCGGCGGAGCAGCTGATCAAGGAAGGCTTCGAGGTCATGGTCTACTGCAGCGACGATCCGATCCAGGCCAAGGTGCTGGAGGAGCTCGGCTGCTGCGCGATCATGCCGCTGGGGGCGCCGATCGGCTCGGGCCTGGGCGTGCAGAACCCGGTCGGCATCCGCATCATCGTCGAGAACGCGAAGGTGCCGGTGCTCGTCGACGCCGGCGTCGGCGCGGCCTCGGACGCCGCCATCGCCATGGAGCTTGGCTGCGACGGCGTGCTGATGAACACGGCGATCGCCGAGGCCAAGGATCCGATCATGATGGCGCGGGCGATGCGCCACGCGGTGGAGGCCGGCAGGCTGTCGTACCGCGCCGGCCGCATGCCGAAAAAGCTTTATGCCGATCCGTCATCGCCGCTCGGCGGGCTCATCTGAACGCGGTGCCGCCGCGGCGCCAGCAGGGAGGTCGCGACCGCAGGTCGCGGCATTGAGGTAGGGGTTGGCGTCGGAACGGAGAGGCGCTGGATGCGGTTGTTGCGCAAGCTCTGGCGGTCCCGAGCCCTGCGCTGGGGAGCCACGCTCTTCTTCGCCGGTTTTCTCGTGCCGCAGGCGTTCGGCCTTGCCGCCTTCTACGTCGGCAAGGCCGGGGCCATGAACTGGTGGGAAGCGCGCCGCGATTCGACGAACCAGTCGCCGGACCCGGCGACAACGCCCGAGGCGGTGATCGAGGTCTATGCCGCCCGCGCCTTCAAGTGGCGCGGCGCCTTCGGCGTGCATACCTGGATCGCGGCAAAGCCCAGCCATGCCGAGCGCTACATCCGCTACGAGGTGATCGGCTGGCGCCATTACCGCGGGCTTTCGGCGCTGGCCGTCCATAACGGCGTTCCTGACGGCTACTGGTTCGGCAACCGGCCGCAAAAGCTGAAGAGCCTGCGCGGCGAGGGCGTCGACGCGATCATTGAAAAGATCGCCGCCGCCGCCGAACGCTATCCCTATCCGAACAGCTACCGCGTCTGGCCGGGCCCGAACAGCAACACCTTCACCGCCTTCGTCGGCCGCGAGGTGCCGGAACTTGGCCTTGATTTGCCGCCGCTCGCCATCGGCAAGGACTTCCCGACCAACGGCTCGATCATCGACCGCGTGCCCAGCGGCAGCGGCTACCAGCTCTCGCTTTACGGCCTCGCCGGCATCCTGCTGGCCAAGGAGGAGGGGCTGGAGCTCAACCTGCTGGGCCTGACCTTCGGGATCGATGCCTTCACGCCGGCCCTGAAGCTGCCCGGAATCGGGCGCATCGGCTTCCCGCAGGACGGCACCAGCGATTGACGGCGGCCCCGCTCACTGCGGCTGCGGGTTGCCGACGACGAAGCACTTGCAGTCGGCGATCTTCATCTCGGGTTACGCCCCGCCGGCAAGCGCTCGGGCGCGCTCGGTCAGGGTCTCGATGAGGGTGTCGAGGGCGGCAAGCGCCTCGGCCGGCAAGGCGGCAACCAGCTCCGCCTCGTAGGCGCAAGCGAGGGGCACGATGCGTTCGTAGACCTTGCGCCCGGCGCGGCTGAGGCGCAAGGCGACGCGGCGGCGGTCGGCCCGATCGGGCGCCTTGGCGAGGTGGCCGGCGGCATCGAGGCGGGCCACGGCGCGGCTGATCGTGACCTTGTCCATCGCCGTGCGGGCGACGATTTCGCTGGCCGTCAACCCCGGAAACCGGCCGAGCACCGCCATCACCCGCCATTCCGGGATGCTGAGGCCGAAGTCGCGTTGATAGCGCCGGGCGATCTCGCGGCTGACCGTGTTGCTGAGCAGCGACAGCCGATAGGGCAGGTAGCGCTCCAGCGTCAGGACATTATCGCCTTCAGTGTCCGCCGTGGCCTCGGCTGCGCTCATGAGTCGGCTTTCTTGCATTTAGTTGCATATGAAACTAATATGCAGGCAGGCAATCCATGTCAAGGGCCGGGCGAGGCGCGCCGGGCCCTGCGCGGACGATGGAAGGTGCATTCCGAGATGACTGATCTTTGGGACAACCCGGCCGGCACCGACGGCTTCGAGTTCGTCGAATACGCGGCCCCCGACCCGGCGGCGCTCGGCCGGCTGTTCGCGTCCCTGGGCTTTCGCGCGGTCGCCCGGCACCGCTCCAAGGACGTGACGCTCTATCGCCAGGGCGACGTCAACTTCATCGTCAACGCCGAGCCCGGCAGCTTCGCCCAGGCCTTCGCCAAGGTGCACGGGCCCAGCGTCTGCGCCATCGCCTTCCGGGTGAAGGATGCGGGCACAGCCTACGCCCGGGCGCTCGATCGCGGCGCCTGGGCGGTCGAGGGCCGGATCGGGCCGATGGAGCTGAACATTCCGGCGGTCAAGGGCATCGGCGACAGCCTGATCTACCTGGTCGACCGTTACGGCGAGGCCGGCTCGATCTATGACGTCGATTTCCATTGGCTGCCGGGCGAGCAGCACCGGCCCGCCGGGCACGGCCTGGTCCACGTCGATCACCTGACGCACAACGTCCATCGCGGCCGCATGAACGAGTGGTCCGGCTTCTACGAGCGGCTGTTCGATTTCCGCGAGGTTCGCCACTTCGACATCGAGGGCAAGCTGACCGGCCTCAGGTCCCGGGCGATGACCAGTCCCTGCGGCAAGATCCGCATCCCGATCAACGAGTCGGCCGACGACAAGTCGCAGATCCAGGAGTATCTCGAGGCCTACCACGGCGAGGGCATCCAGCACATCGCGCTCGCCACCGAGGACATCTTCGTCACCGTCGAGGGCCTGCGCGCCGACGGCGTCCGCTTCCAGGATACCCCCGAGACCTATTACGAAGGCGTCGATGCCCGCGTGCCAAGGCACGGCGAGGACCTGGAGCGGCTGCGGCGCAACCGCATCCTGATCGACGGTGGCCCGGCGCAGGGCGGCGGGCTGTTGCTGCAGATCTTTACCGAGACGGTAATTGGGCCGATATTCTTCGAGCTCATACAGCGCAAAGGCAACGAGGGCTTCGGCGAGGGCAACTTCCAGGCGCTGTTCGAGTCGATCGAGCTGGATCAGATCCGCCGCGGCTACCTCGAGGAGACGTCCGGGACCGCCAACTGAGGAGGGTCATCAATGTCCGGCAACTGGATTGCACTGCCGAAGAGCGAGGGCCGCGCCGCGCGCCAGGCGCACGCCGACATGCCCGAGGGCACTTATGAGCGCGAGTTCGGCCGCGAGGGCTTTTTCGGCCCGGCGACGCAGATCTACCACCGCCGACCGCCGACCGGCTGGGTCGAGTGGGAAGGGCCGCTGCGCCCGCGCGCCTTCGACCTCAATAAAATCGACGCGGTGCAGGCCGGGCCGCTGGAGGCGCGGCCGGTCGTCGGCAACGCCAGCGTGCAGCTTCGCTTCTGGCGTCAGGCCGAGGCCATGGACCACCTGGTCCGCAATGCCGACGGCGACGAGTTGATTTTCGTGCACGAGGGCGCCGGCGACCTCTACACCGACTTCGGCCACATGAGCTTCCGCGACGGCGACTACATCGTGCTGCCGAAGACCACGACCTGGCGCATCGAGCCGTCGGCGCCGGTGACGGCGCTGCTGATCGAAGCCACCAACGACTCTTATCGCCTGCCCGACCGCGGCCCGCTCGGCAACCACGCGGTCTATGATCCCGGCGTCCTGGAGACGCCGAAGATCGACGAGGCGCACGAGGCGTCGCAGGCGGAGCGGCCCTGGCGGATCCGCATCAAGGCGCGCGGCAGCATCTCCACGGTGACCTATCCGTACTATCCGCTGGACGCCGTCGGCTGGCAGGGCAACGTCATGCCGGTGAAGCTGAACTGGCGCGACATCCGCCCGGTGATGAGCCACCGCTATCACGTGCCGCCGTCGGCGCACTGCACCTTCCTGGGCGGCCGCTTCGTCGTCTGCACCTTCGTGCCGCGGCCCTTCGAGACCGACCCCGGGGTGATGAAGGTGCCGTACTTCCACTCCAACAACGACTATGACGAGGTGCTGTTCTTGCACGCCGGCAACTTCTTCAGCCGCGACAACGCCTATCCCGGCATCCTCTCCTTCCACCCCGCCGGCTTCCCGCACGGGCCGCAGCCGAAGGCGCTCGCCAACGCCTACAACCCGAAGAATCCGGGCACCGAGGAGGTGGCGGTGATGGTCGACACCCGCGATCCCCTGGAAGTGAGCGGCGAGGCCGAGGCTGTCGAGGTCGCCGACTACGTCGATGCCTGGGGTGCGGCCAACAAGCGCGCGCAGGCCGCGGAGTAAGGCTTGAAGCTGGGCTCACTCAAGGCCGGGCGCGACGGCGCCCTGGTCGTGGTCAGCCGCGACCTGAGCCGCGCCGTCGGCGCGGCACCGATCGCGCGCACCCTGCAGGCGGCGCTCGACCGCTGGGACGAGGCAGCACCGGCGCTGGCGCATCTGGCGGAGACGCTGGAGGCCGGATGCGCGGCGGGGGCCTTCCGGCTCGACGTCTCGCGGCTCGCGGCGCCGCTGCCCAGGGCCTTCCAGTGGGTGGACGGCTCGGCCTACGTCAACCATGTCGAGCTGGTCCGCCGCGCCCGCGGCGCCGACCTGCCGGAAAGCTTCTGGAGCGATCCGCTGATGTACCAGGGCGGCTCGGACCGCTTCCTTGGGCCCCGCGAGGACATCCTCGCCGGCACCGAGGACTGGGGTATCGACTTCGAGGCCGAAGTGGCGGTGATCACCGACGACGTGCCGATGGGCGTTGCCGCGGAGAATGCCGGCCTGCATATCAAGCTCGTCACCATCCTCAACGACGTCTCGCTCAGAAACCTGATCCCGGGCGAACTGGCCAAGGGCTTCGGCTTCTTCCACGGCAAGCCGCCGACCGCTTTCGCGCCGGTGGCGGTGACGCCTGACGAACTGGGCGAGGCCTGGGACGGCGGCAAGCTCAATCTGCCGCTGGAGGTGCAGCTGAACGGCAAATGGTTCGGTGCCCCCGAGGCCGGCATCGATATGACCTTCGAGTTTCCGCGGCTGATCGCGCACGCGGCCAAGACCCGGACCTTGGGCGCCGGCACGGTGGTCGGCTCCGGCACCGTCTCCAACACCGACCGCAGCAAGGGCTCGTGCTGCCTGGCCGAGCGGAGGATGCTGGAGACCATCGAGCAGGGCGAACCGGCGACGCCGTTCCTCAAGTTCGGCGACGTCGTCCGCATCGAGATGCGCGACCGTTCCGGCCGTTCGATCTTCGGCGCCATCGAGCAGAAGGTGACGCGCTACGCCGGGCCCACTGCCTAGCCGCTTAGCCGGGCCTACCGCCTTAGCGGCGGCGGAATTCCTCCGCCGCCTTGTCGCGATGCTGCAGCTCGCTCTTTTCCTTCTCGATGCGCCTGGCGACGGTCTTGCCGCTTCTCGGCTCGCGTTGTTTGGCCATATCGCGCTCGGCCAGCTCGCGGTTCCGGCCGCGCTGTCGCTTCTTCTGCAGTTCGCTCAGTTCCTTGTTCATATCTGCTTTCCCCAGACAACGTCTTTGCTGCAATTGGGATGCTACACAATCGACGTTCGCCGCCGCCTTGCGATGCATCAATAAAAAGGTGGGACCCCGTCCGCGGATGCTTCAAGGGCCGTCGCTGCCGGACAAAAGCAAAGGGCCGCGCCCGGCGGGCGCGGCCCCTGGGCTCAAATCGACGTGATGCCTACTTCTTCGTGATGTTCCAGAAGAACGGCACCGGCGCCTCGACCACCCCCTCGAGGTTCGCCCGGTAGGCGATCGGCGTGTAAAACTGGCCGATCGGGATGTAGGCGACGATTTCGTTCGCCCGGGCCTGCACCTGGGCCGCGATCTCTTTCTGCTTGGCGAGATCCGTCGCCTTGGCGAAATCGCCGCGCAGCTGCTCGACCTTCTCATCGCAAGGCCAGCCGAACCAGGCCCGCTCGGTGCAGCCGCCGGAGGTGCCGATGTTGACTGCCGGCGTCATCACGTCGGGGCCGATCCAGGAAGTGTGGAAGATGTTCCAGCCGCCCTTGTCCAACGGCTCCTTCATGGCCCGGCGCGAGGTCAGGGTCGACCAGTCCATGGCCTGGACCTCGAGATTGACGCCGAGCTCGCGCAAGAGCTGCGCCGTCACCAAGGTGAAGGCGTTCAGGTTGACGAGGTCGGTCGGCTGCATCAGCACCACCTTCTCGCCCTTGTAGCCCGACTCCTTGAGCAGCGCCTTCGCCTTCTCCATGTTGTGCTCCATCACCCGCTCGGAGCCGGCGTCGGTGGCGAACGGCGTGTCGCAGACGAACATGGCCGGGCACAGCTTGTAGAACTTGGGGTTGGTGCCCACCGCGGCCTGCATGTACATCTCCTGATTGACCATCAGCTGCAGGGCCTGTCGCGCCTTCTCGTTGTTGAAGGGCGGATGCAGGTGGTTGATCCGGAGCCAACCCTGGCTGCCCAGCGGGTTGATGACGTGCACCTTGACGTCCTTCGAGGCCTCGAGCTGCGGCACCAGGTCAAGCGCCGGGTCCTCGAAGTAGTCGATCTCGCCGGCCAAGAGCGCGTTCAGGGCGCTGTTCTGGTCCGGCATGTAGAGCCACTCCAGCACGTCGTAATTCACGACCTTGCCGCCGGCGGCGCCGCTGGCCGGCTCGGAGCGCGGCTTGTAATCCACGAACTTCTTGTAGACGACCTTGGAGCCGGGGACCCACATCTCCTTTTGGAAGACGAAAGGTCCGGAGCCGACCGATTCCGGCACCTGCTCGAACGGATCGGTCTCGGCCAGCCGCTTGGGCATCATGAAGGGCACATTCGAGGAGATCTTGCCCAGCGAGGCCAGCACCAGGCCGTACGGCTCCTTCAGCACCAGCTTGAAGGTCTTGTCGTCGACCGCTTCGAGCCGGTCGACCACATCCATCAGCTTCTGACCCATGCCGTCGCGCTTGCCCCAGCGCTTTATCGAGGCGATGCAGTCTTCGCTGGTGACCGGCGCGCCGTCGTGGAACTTCAGGCCGTCGCGCAACGTGAAGGTGTAGACCAGGTTGTCGCTGCTGACCTCCCAGGTGTCGACCATCTGCGGCTGCACCTGCAGGTTGGCGTCGGTGGCGAACAGCGTGTCCCAGACCAGATAACCGTGGTTGCGGCTGATGTAGGCGGTGGTCCAGATCGGGTCGATGTTTTTCAGGTCGGCATGGACTTTCGCCTTCAGCACCGTCTCAGCGCTCGCCGCGCCGGCACCAACGGCAAAAACCGAAGCCGCCAGCAGCAGGGCCCTGAAGCTTGTCGTCATTGGCATTGAGTTCCCTCCCTAAGCAGGTTTTTGGGACAGATTATGTGCTGAGATTCGGCCCCCGTTGCGTCCGGCCGCCCTCAAGGGTCCATCTTGTCGCAAGCCTTGTTGCGGCGCAACGCGTTCTTGGCCGGCCTCGCTTGCGTCCGGGCGCGCCGCCGGGCGATGCTGCGCTTAACCGTCCCATCGCACGGCAAGGAAGAGATTGGAGCCATGGCAGCGGCGGTGACCTCGGCGATTGGTGCCACCGAGCGCGAAGCGTTCCGGCGCGATGGCGCAGTCTGCCTGCGCGGCGTCTTCGAACCGCGCTGGATCGAGCTGCTGGCGGCGGCGGTGGAAAAGGACAAGGCCGAGCCGGGGCCGATGGTCCGCCGCAACACTCCTGAAGGCGCTCCCGGCGAGTTCTTCGTCGACTTCCAGCTCTGGCGCCGCTGGCCCGAATGCCGGCGCTTCGTCGAGGACAGCCCGGCCGCCGAAGTCGCCGCGCAGATGTTGGGCGCCAGCGAGATCGTCTTCTATCACGACCATTTGTTGGTCAAGGAGCCGGGCACGCGCGAACCGACGCCCTGGCACCACGACCAGCCTTACTACCCGATCGACGGCACCATGCTCGGCTCGATTTGGCTGCCGCTGGATCCGGTCGATCGTGTCACCTCGGTCGAATACATCGCCGGCTCGCATCGCTGGGGCCGCTGGTTCCGGCCGCGCTACTTCAATGTCGACAACACCGCGCTTGGGGCCGGGGACGACGGCTTCGAGGAGATCCCCGACTTCGATGCCGAGCGCGGCTCCCATCGACTGCTTGGCTGGGACATGGCGCCGGGCGACTGCGTCTTCTTCCATGCGCTGACGGTGCACGGCGCCCCGGGCAACGCCTCGCCAACACGGCGGCGGCGGGCCTATGCGCCGCGCTGGCTCGGCGAGGACGCGCGCTTTGCCGAGCGCCCGGGCCGGATCTCGCCGCCGATCGAAGGGCACGGCCTCAAGCCCGGCGACGCCATGGCCTGCGAGATGTTCCCGAGGCTCTGGCCGCGACAGGAGGCTCGTGCATGAAGCTTTACACCTACTTTCGCTCCTCCGCCGCTTACCGGGTGCGCATCGCGCTCAACCTGAAGGGGCTGGAGCGCGAGGACGTCTTCATCCATCTGCGCCAGGGCGCGCAGCGGCAAACGGGCTATCTCGGGCTCAATCCGCAGGGCCTGGTGCCGACCCTGGTCGACGGTGACGCCGTCATCGGCCAGTCGTTCGCCATCCTCGAGTATCTGGAGGAGACCCATCCCGAGCCGCCGCTTCTTCCTGCGGACCGGGCCGGCCGGGCGCGCGCGCGCCAGCTCGGCCTGATCGTCGCCTGCGACATCCACCCGCTCAATAATCTCAGGGTGCTGCAGTATCTCGGGCGCGAACTCGGCCTCGACGAGGAGGCCCGCAACCGCTGGTACCGGCACTGGGTCGAACGGGGCTTCGCGGCCCTGGAAACGCTGCTGACCGGGACCCCGGGGACGGAGCGTTTCTGCCACGGCGAGGTCCCCGGCTTCGCCGATCTCTGCCTGGTGCCGCAGGTCTACAACGCCGGGCGTTTCGCCATCGACCTCTCACCCTATCCGACGGTCCGCCGGATCAACGAGACCTGCCTGGCGCTGCCGGCCTTCGCCGATGCGGCGCCCGAGGCGCAACCCGACGCGGAGTAGGCGCCATGCGACTGTTCACGCTTCCCGTATCCTCGGCGGCCCGACGGGTTGAGATCGCCTGCCGCCTGAAGGGGCTGGACGTCGAGCGCGTCGAGATCGACCTGGCGGCCGAGAAGCGCGCCGTCGACAGCGCCTACCGCCGGCGCAACCCGCAGCTCAAGGTGCCGAGCTTCGAGGACGGTACGCTGGCGCTGACCCAGTCGCTGGCGATCCTCGAATATCTCGAGGAGGCCTATCCCGAGCCGCCGTTGCTGCCGGCCGACGCCGCCGGCCGGGCCCGCGTGCGCGCGCTGTCGCTCAGCGTCGCCTGCGAGATACACGCCTTGCAGAATTCCGCCGTGGTTCAGCATATGGTCTCGGAATTCGGGATCGAGACGGCGGCAGGCGGCCGCTGGCAACGGCACTGGATCACCGACGGTTTACGGGCGATCGAGGCGCGACTGGCCGACGGCGGCGCTACCGGCCGCTTCGCCCACGGCGACCGGCCGACGTTCGCGGACTGCTGCCTGGCGCCTCAGGTCTGGAACGCCTTGCGCTACCAGCTGTCGATCGAGCCGTATCCGACGGTCACAGGGGTCTACGAGCGCTGTTTGCGACTGGCCGCCTTTGCCGAGGTGCTGGGCGCCCCGCCGTCCTAGCCGACGCTCTCGCCCAGCGGCAGGGCCGGGCTCTCCTTGGCGCTATGCAGGACGACCGTGACCCGGGTGCTGGCAACCTCGGGCTCGGCGGCGATGATCTGGTCGATCAGGCTTTCGAGCCGGGCCAGCGAGGCGCAGCGGAGTTTCAGTAGAAACTGCCGCGGCCCGGTGGTGCGGTGCACCTCCTGCACCTCGGGCCGCGAGGCCATTTGGTTGAAAAAGCTCTCCGCCTCGCCGGGCTGGCCGATGCCGACTTCGACGAACGCCAGGATCGGAACCCCGACCAGTTCGGCATCTAACAGCGCCGCGTATTGGCGGATGGCCCCGGCCCGCTCCAGCTTGCGCACGCGCTCGTTGACGGCGGAGATCGAGAGGCCGACGGCGCGACCCATGGCGGCGTAGGAGAGCGACGAATCAGCCTGGACGAGATCCAGCAACTGGCGGTCGACGGGATCGAGCTTCATTAGCTTACCGAGGTCGGCAAAATGATTCGACTCCAGGCGAGTATATCAGGAATTTATCTGAAGAAATCAGTAATTATTCGAATTAAATTCGGCTCATCAAAGTAAATTAGTGATAATTCACTATGTCTAATTGGCGGCGACGCATTGACTGCCGGGCCGCCAGCCGTCACGCTTTAGCCGCCCGCGGGGTTGGGGCGCTGCCGGCGAGGGAGGAGCGATGAGTGGTTCGGAACAAGCGCGACCGAAGCTGGAGACGCTGGCGCGCATGATCACCGAGTGCCGCCGCGGCGTTGTCTTCACCGGTGCGGGGATCAGCACCGAGTCCGGCATCCCAGATTTCCGCAGCCCGGGCGGCCCGTGGACCAAGTACCAGCCGATCAATTTTCAGGACTTCATCGCCTCGGAGGAGATGCGGCGCGAAGCGTGGCGGCGCAAGTTCGCCATGGACGGCACCATGTCAAAGGCCGAACCTAACCGTGGCCACCGTGCCGTTGCCGCCCTGGTCGAGCGCGGCAAGGTCGCCGCCGTCATCACCCAGAACATCGACGGCCTGCATCAGGCCGCGGGCGTGCCTGACAAGCAGGTCATCGAACTGCACGGCAACGGCACCTACGCCCGCTGTCTCGATTGCTTCGAGCGTTACGAGCTGGCGCCGATCCGGGCGGCTTTCCTGGCCGACGAGACGCTGCCGGTCTGCGAGGCCTGCGGCGGCATCGTCAAGGCGGCGACGATCTCCTTCGGGCAGACGATGCCGGAAGTGCAGATGGCGCTGGCGCATCAGGAAAGCATGGCCTGCGATCTGTTCCTGGTCGCCGGTTCCTCGCTGGTGGTCTATCCGGCGGCTGGCTTTCCGCTCCTGGCCAAGCGCAACGGCGCCAAGCTGGTGATCGTCAACCGCGAGCCGACCGACCTCGATGACTTCGCCGACCTCGTCATCAATGCCGAGATCGGCGACGGCCTGGGCATGGTCGTCGGCAACAATTAGCGCACCGTCGAGTTTGTCGAGCGATCCTGGTTAACGCGGAGCGGCGGCATGGCGCAACCCTATCTTGACAGGCTCCAGGCGCTCTCCGCGGGGGCCGGAACATCGAATGCCAGCGGCATCGCGTGTCGTCACTTCTTCTCCGGCGCGGCGGCCTACTTCCAGGGTCGAATTTTCATGACCCTGACGCCGGTCGGCCTGGCACTGAAACCGCCCGAAGCGAGGCGGCGGGCCGTCATGGCGAGCGGCGGCGGCGTACTGCGATACTTTCCCAAGGCGCCGATCAAACGGCACTACGTCGTGCTGCCGCCAGCGATACGAGACGATGCGGCAGCATTGCGCGAACTCATCCAGGCCAGTATTGCCTAGGTCGCGCGCGAAGCTGGACCCCAGGCCGCCCTCGGCCCTTCGCCTGACCTGCCGGCTCAGCAGACAGCGCAGTTCGCGCGCAGTTCGTCCAGCATCTGCTGCATCTGCCGGTAGGCGATCGCGCCGGGGATGAACTTCTCGCCGAAATACATGCTGGGCGTGCCGCGGATGTTCATGCGCGCGGCCAAGGCCCGGTTGAAGTCGATCTCTTCCTCGACCTCGGGCCGTTCCATGTCCTGCCGTAGCTGTTCGATGTCGAGACCGATGTCCTTGGCGACACTCAGCACCACGGTTTCGTCCAGGCTGCCGCGGTGGCCCATCAGCGCGTCGTGGAAGGCCATGTACCTGTCCTGGCGCTTCGAGGCGATCGCCGCCCGCGCGGCGAACACGGAGGCCGGCCCCAGGATCGGAAACTCCTTGAAGATCAGGCGCACGTCGGGATGGTCGCGGCGCACCTGTTGCAGCGCCGGGAGGACCCGCTTGCAGTAGCCGCACTGGTAATCGAAAAACTCGACCAGCGGGATGTGGCCCTCGGGGTTCTCGACGAAATCGTACTTGGACTGGAAGATCTCGGCCTTGTTTTCGACCAGCCGCTGCTGGCTTTCGCTCGCCTCCTGCTCCTTGCGCCGCGCTTCCAGTTTTTCCAGGACCTCGAAGATGAGCTCCGGATTGGCGAGCAGGTACTCCTTGATGATCGTTTCGACCTCGCCGCGCTGCTCCGGCGACAACGCTGCCGCTCCCGCCTGCGGCAGATAGAGGCCGAAAGCCACCAGGCCCGCGAGAAAGGTTCGATAAAACGCGCTCATTCGGACTGCCCCGCCTAGAGATCCACGCTGGCACGGATGATGGGGGCGCCAATGTATCGTTACAAGGATCGGGCCATCATATTTTCGTCAGGACGCGGGCCACGGCGTCTTGCCAGCCGGCGTACAGCGCCTCGCGCTCGGCCTCCGCCATGCGCGGCTCGAAACGGGCTTCGCGTCGCCACAATGCCGCCAGCGCCTCGAGCGAAGGATAGACGCCGACGGCGAGCCCGGCGAGATAGGCGGCGCCCAACGCCGTGGTTTCCGTCACCGTCGGCCGCTCGACCGCCAGGCCGGTGATGTCGGCCAGGAACTGCATCAGCCAGTCGTTCGCGGCCATGCCGCCGTCGATCCTGAGAACGTGTGCCGCTTCGCCCGAATCGGCGGCCATCGCCCGCATCAGGTCACGGGTCTGGTAGCCGACCGCCTCCAAAGCGGCGCGGGTTACTTCGGCGATGCCCGAATCCCGGGTCAGGCCCAGCACCGCGCCCCGCGCGTCGGGATCCCAATAGGGGGCGCCAAGGCCGACGAAGGCGGGCACCAGATAGACGCCGCCCGTCGACCGGATGCCCTTGGCCAGGGCTTCGCTGTCGCCGGCCGCCGCCAGCAGGCGGAGACCGTCGCGCAGCCATTGCACGGCCGCGCCGGCAATGAAGATCGAGCCTTCCAGCGCGTAGGAGACGCGGCCCTCGAGGCGGCAGGCGACGGTCGTGAGCAAGCGGTTGCGAGAGGCGACGGCGGCCTCGCCGGTGTTGAGCAGCGCGAAGCAGCCGGTACCATAGGTGCTCTTCAGCATGCCGGGGCGAAAGCAGCACTGGCCGAAGCTGGCGGCCTGCTGGTCGCCGGCGATGCCGGTAATCGGTACCGCCGCGCCCAGGTGCTGCGCCAGGGCCTCGCCGAAGTGACCGCTGCAATCGCGGACCTCGGGCAACAGCGCGCGGGGGATGCGAAAGAGCTCAAGCAGCTCGTCGTCCCAGGCCTGATCGTGGATGTTGAAAAGCAGCGTGCGCGAGGCGTTGGTGGCATCGGTGGCGTGTACGGCGCCGCCGGTCAGCTGCCACAACAGCCAGCAGTCTACGGTGCCGAAGGCGAGCTCGCCCGCCGCCGCCCGCTTGCGCGCGCCCTCGACGTTGTCGAGCAGCCAGGCAAGCTTGGTGCCGGCGAAATAAGGGTCGAGCAGGAGCCCGCTCTTGGCCTGCACCAGTGGCCCGTGGCCGGCTTCCGCCAAGGCCACGCAGTTTGCCGCGGTGCGCCGGTCCTGCCAGACGATGGCGTTGGCGACGGGCTTGCCGCTGGCCCGCTCCCACAACACGCTGGTTTCACGCTGGTTGGTGATGCCGATGGCCGCCAGGGCGGACGCTTCGATACCGGCGGCGGTGAGCGCTTGACGCGAGACCTCGAGCGAATCGCGCCAGATCCGCATGGCGTCATGTTCGACCCAGCCGGGCCGGGGAAAGATCTGCGGCAGCTCTTTCTGGCCGCCGCCTCTTGACCGGCCCTGGGCATCGAAAACGATGGCCCGGCTCGAGGTCGTGCCTTGGTCGATCGCGAGCACGAAAGACCGGTCCGGCATCCTTGATCTCCGCTCTGTGCCTCCTGGGCGCCGCTACTGGTTCTGACGCTCGAGCTGCTGCTTGGCCAGACCTTCGAGATCCTGGGCGCGAAGATAGGCGGGCGAGCCGCGGGGCAGGCCCTTCATCGCCCGGTTGGCCTGCATGAGGGCGTCCCGGTAGACGCCGGTCAGTACGTAGCGTTCAGCGGTGGCAAGCGCGGCCATCGCCAACTGCTCGTCGCGGGCATAGGCGGTGGCGAGCCAGCGCCAGGCGGTCGGATTGCGCGGCTCGATCGCCGTCGCCGCCCTCAGGTTCTCGACCGCATCCTTGATGTATGCGGGGCCGGCGCTCGAAGCTTGCGCCTGGCCGAGGCCCAGGCGCAGTTGGGCATCGTCCGGTTGCAGCTCGACGGCGCGGGCATAGGCGGGAATGGCCGCATCGACCTGTTGTGATTCCAGCAGGATCTGGCCCTTGAGTTCGTGGAAGTAGGGGTCGTCGGGGACATCGACGATCAGGTCTCCGAGCAGCTCGAGCGCCTTCTGCGACTGATGCGCCCGGTGGTAGGCGATCGAGCGGGCATAGCGCGCCGGCAGGGTCGTATCGCTTTCCGGATACTTGCGCAGGGTCTGCACCAGCCCGTTGAGGTAGCCAAAGAGCTTCGCCTGCATGCGCGCGTGCATGACCAGGAATTCGGGCGGATCCTTCGCTTCCTTGAAGCGCGAGGTGGCGACATGCGCGCGGAGCGAGGCGACGCGCTCCTGGGACAGCGGGTGGGTTCTGACGTAGGGATCCTGGCTGGAGGCGACCAGAAGCTCCTGATCACCGAGCTTCTCGATGAACTCCATCAGGCCAATGGCCGATTGGCCGGTGGCATCGAGCATGCGCACCGCGGCTTGGTCGGCGGCGCCTTCCTGGGCCCGGGTGTATTGCAGGAAGGTCCGTTGCGAGAGCGTGGCGCCGCCGGTAATGATCGCGGCCGCGGCGTCGCCGGCGCCGGCAGCGGCGGCGGCGCCGCCCAGGATCATCGCCAGAATCGACTGCGCGCTGGCATTGCGCAGGGCCTCGTGGGTCCGCGCCAGGTGCCCGCCGGCGATGTGCCCGGTTTCGTGGGCGATCACGCCGATCAGCTGGTTCGGCGTTTCGGCGGCGAGCAGGAGCCCGGTGTTGACGAAGATCTTCTGGCCGCCGGCAACGAAGGCGTTCAGCGTCGTATCCTCGACGATCAGGACTTCGACGGCGCGAGGGTCGACGCTGGCCGCCTCGAACAGTGGCGTCGCATAGGTGCGGATGATAGTTTCGATCTCGGCATCCCGGATCATCTGCAGGCTGCGCGCCGTTGAGGGGCCGACAGGAACGCTAAGCAACAACGGCAGCAACAGAATCAGTAACAGTATCGGGCGTCGATAAATGCGAATGGCCAAACGCGTATCTCCAGAGGCTATAACAGAACGTAGGTTGCGCACTCAGACAGGTCAATGGACGGCCCTGGCGCTGGCCTCGGCCCTGCTGCTCGCCGCCTGCAGTGACAAGCGACCGCCTGTCGGCGAGATTGGCGCGGTCGTAGGCCACATCGGCGGTATCGCCACGGACGAGCCGCACGCCGCGGTGGTCGGGCAGGACGTGCTGTCCGCCGGCGGCACCGCCACCGATGCCGCCATCGCGGCGTTTTTCACCCTGACCGTGACCTATCCGGTCGGCGCCGGGATCGGTGGCGGCGGCATTTGCATCGCCTATGATGCCAAGAGCAACGAAGCGCAGACCCTGGAGTTTCTGGCCGGCAGTCCGGCGACCCCGGGGCCCTTCGCGGTGCCGGGCGCGGTCCGGGGCCTGGCCGCCCTGCACGCGCGCTATGGCCGTGTCGGCTGGGGCGGCCTGGTCGCGCCGGCGGAAAAGATGGCGCGGTTCGGTCACAGCATGAGCCGGGCCTTGGTCAGCCGGCTGCACGAGGCCGATGCCGCCGGCCTGCTGACACCGGGAGTCCGCCAGAAATACGCCCGCGGCGACGGGTCGCTGAAGGGCGAGGGCGAGAAGCAGGTCGACTTCGAGCTTGCCGGCATGCTCTCGCGCATCCGCGCGCTTGGCGCCGGCACGATTTACGGCGGCCAGGCCGGCCGCCAGCTGGTCGACGCCGCCGAGGCGGCCGGAGGCAGCCTCACGCTCGATGATCTGCGGGCCTACCGGCCGGTCTGGCGCCAGACCGGCACACTGAAGTTCGGCGACGAGCGGGGCCACATCGCCTTGCCGCCGCCGCAGGGCGGGGCGGTGCTGTTTGAACTGCTCGAGGCGTTGCGTCCGACGCGCACCCGCAGTGACGAGGCCCGGCTGCTGGCGGCGACGGAGAAAATCTATGCCTCGCTCGGGCCAGGGCCGCAGGCCCCGGCGGGCGACGCGGTGATCGTCGCCGGCGACCGCGAGGGCTCCGCCGTCGCCTGCGCTTTCTCGATGGGCACGCCGTTCGGCGCCGGCAGACTGGCGCAGGACGTCGGCGTGCTGATGGCGCCGGTGGCCGGCCGTGAACAGGCCTTTCTCGCACCGATGCTGGTGGCCAATCACAACATCAATCAGGGCTACCTGGCGATCGCGGCCTCCGGCGGCCAGACCGCGCCGATCGCCACGGCCCTGGTGGCCCTGGCGCTGCTCGAAGACGGGGCAGAGCTGAAGGCGGCGATGGCCGCCTCCCGCGCCGCACGCCTGCGGCCGGAGGGACCGCTGATCCGCGACGACGGCGGGCGTTCGGGACCGTCGGCGCAGTCGCTTGGCAACGTGCAGGCGGTCTGGTGTCCGAACGGATTGCAGCGCGGGCCCAGTACCTGCGGCTACGCCTCCGATCCGCGCGGCCACGGCCTTGCCCGCGGCCAGGCCTTCTGACCATGGCTCTAAAGACCGGCTCGCGTGGCGGTGTGCCGCCGTTCATCGTCATGGATGTAATGAAGGCCGCGGCCGAGCGCGAGACCAGTGGTGCCGGCGTGCTGCACATGGAGGTCGGGCAGCCGTCGACCGGAGCTCCTGCGGCGGTGATCGCGGCGGCCAAGCGGGCCCTCGACGAGGACGTCCTCGGCTACACCCTGGCGCTTGGCATCGCGCCGCTGCGCCGGCGCATCGCCCAGCACTACGGCGCCCGTTACGGGCTGAGCGTGTCGGCGGAACGGGTTGCCGTCACCACGGGCTCGTCCGCCGCCTTCCTGCTGTCGTTTCTCGCCGCCTTCGATCCGGGCGACCGGGTGGCGATCCTGCGCCCAGGCTACCCCTGCTACCGCAACATCCTCAACGCACTGGGTATTGAGGCGGTCGAGATCCCGGTCGGGCCGGCGACGCGTTTTCAACCGACGCCGGCGCTTCTCGACCAGGCGGGAAACGCGCTCGACGGCCTGCTGGTGGCAAGCCCGGCCAATCCCACCGGCTCGATGCTGAGCGCGGCCGAGCTGGCTGAGCTCGTCGCCTACTGCCGCGAGCGGGGCATCCGCTACATCTCGGACGAGATCTACCACGGCATCACCTTCGGCCAAGCGGCGGCCTCGGCGCTGGCCTACGATGACCAGGTCATCGTCATCAACAGCTTCTCGAAATACTTCAGCATGACCGGCTGGCGCCTGGGTTGGGCGATACTGCCGGAAGCCCTGGTGCGGCCCTTCGAGAGACTGTCGCAGAACCTGTTCATCTCGCCGCCGAGCCTGGCCCAGCACGCGGCGCTCGCCGCTTTCGACTGCGCCGAAGAGCTGGACCGCAATGTCGAGCGCTATGCGCGCAACCGCGAGCTGTTGCTGGCCGAACTGCCCAAGGCAGGCTTCGACCGGCTGGCGCCGGCTGACGGCGCCTTCTATCTCTATGCCGACGTGCGCCGCATCAGCAACGACTCCGAGGCCCTCTGCCGTGAGATGCTGCAGGCGACCGGCGTCGCGGCGACTCCGGGGGTCGATTTCGATCCGGTCGACGGGCGAGCCTTCGTCCGCTTCTCCTTCTGCGGCGCCACCGAGGATATGGCTGAGGCCGCGCGTCGGCTGCGGCACTGGCTTGCCGAGGGCGGCGGCCCGGCGCGATCGCCCTAGCCGAGCTTCCGCTGCCACCAGCCGCGCCGCTTCGGCGCTTCTTCCGCCTGTTCCTTGGGCCCGGCGCCGACGTTGTGCACCTGCACGGGCGGGGCGTCGCCTCCGGCACTGTATGAGGCCGTGACGTGTTCGGCGGGTTCGCGCACAAGGGCCGCCGATGCCTCGCCGCCCGCTTCGTCCTGGCGCTCGGCGGCGGCCAAGGGCCGCGGCGGCGTTTCGCTCTCCGGCGACGGCATCTCAACCGGCTCCGGTTTCCGGACCACTGCCACGGGTTGCGACTCGGCCGGCACGTCGGCCGGCTCCGGCGCTTCGTCCGCCTCGGCCGGCTCCGGTTCGGCCGGGGCCTCGGCCTGCTTCGGCTCCGTCAGCGCTTCGGTTCGCTCCGGCGCCTCGCTCGCATCTGCGGGTTCCGGCTCGACCAGCGCCTCGGCAGGCTCGACGGCAAGCGGCACCGCGACGGCCGCGACCGTCGTCTCGTCGCCGACCGCCTCGACTTCGGTTGCCTCCGAGGCAGCGCGCCGGCGCCGGCCACCGCGACGCCCGCGGCGCCGACGGCGCCGGCCGCCATCTTCCTCGGTCGCTTCGGGCGCCGCTTCCGCCGCCAGCTTACGCTCTTCCTCGGCCTCGTCGTGGCCATCCTCGTCTTCCGGCTCTTCCGCCTTGGCCGGAGCCACCCGTTCGTCGTCATCCGCGCGCTTGCGCCGACGCCGGCGTCGGCGCCCCTTGCGGGCTTCTTCCTCGGCTTCGACCTCGACACTGGCCTCGGTCTCGGTCTCGGTCTCGGTCTCGACTTCGGTTTCGCTTTCGGCGGCTATCTCCTCGACCGCCTCGGGCGGACCCGTCGGTTCGCTGCGGGCGTCGTCGATCTCGATCTGGTACTCGGGTGGTACCAGATTGATGTCGTCCAAGACCATGACGTGCATGTCGTAGCGTTTTTCGATCTCGCGCAAGGCGGCCCGCTTGTTGTTCAGCACGTATAAGGCCACGGCCAGCGGCACCTTGACGGTGATCGCATCGGCGCGTCCACGAATGCCTTCCTCTTCGATCGCGCGCAAAACATGCAGGGCCGTCGATTCGGTGGAGCGGACGAAACCGCTTCCCGAACAGGTGCTGCACGCCACCATGCTGGCCTCGAACAGGCTTGGCCGCATCCGCTGGCGCGACATTTCCAAGAGGCCGAAGCTCGAGATCCGACCGACTTGGAGGCGGGCGCGATCCGTCTTCAGGCATTCCTTGAGCCGCCGCTCGACCTGTCGCGAGTGCTTGCTTTCGGCCATGTCGATGTAGTCGATGACAATCAAGCCGGCGAGGTCGCGCAGCCGCAGCTGGCGGGCGATCTCGTCGGAGGCTTCGAGGTTGGTCTTGAGCGCAGTCTCCTCGATGTTGTGCTCGCGGGTCGAGCGGCCCGAGTTGACGTCGATCGCCACCAGCGCCTCGGTCGGGCTCAAGACGATGTAACCGCCCGACTTCAGGTGCACGACGTTGGAATGCATCTGATCCAGCTGCTGCTCGACCTGGTAGCGGTGCAGCAGGGGGATGCGGCCGCGGTAGTGCTGCACCTTCTTGGAGTGGCTCGGCTGCATCGAGCGCATGAACTCCTTGGCGACGCGGTAGCCGGCCTCGCCCTCGACCAGGATTTCGTCGATGTCCTTGCTGTAATGGTCGCGGATGGCGCGCTTGACCAGATTCGCCTCTTCGTAGACCAGGGTCGGCGCCGTCGACTTCAGGGTGTTTTCCCGCACCTCGTCCCAGAGCCGCAGCAGATACTCGAAATCGCGGCGGATCTCGGTCTTGGTGCGGCTCATTCCGGCGGTGCGGACGATCACGCCCATGCCCTCGGGCAGTTCGAGATCGCTGACGATCTGCTTCAGCTTGCGGCGGGCGATCTGGTTGACGATCTTGCGGCTGATGCCGCCGCCGCGAGCGGTGTTCGGCATCAGCACGCAGTAGCGGCCGGCCAGCGAGAGATAGGTTGTCAGCGCCGCACCCTTGTTGCCGCGCTCTTCCTTTACCACCTGCACCAGCAGAATCTGCCGCCGCTTGATCACTTCCTGGATTTTGTAAGAGCGCTTCGGCCGGGCCTTCGGGCGCGGCACCTCGTCCAGGGCGTCGGCCATCGTGCTGTCGGCGCCGCCGACGACGTCGGCCTCGGCCTCGGCTTCCCCCTCACCCTCGTCCTCCTTCTCGGCGGCGGACTGCGAGGCGGCCGCATCTTCGAGCTCGGCCTCTTCCGCCACCTGCTGCGCCTCCTCGGCAAGCAGCGCTTGCCGGTCGGCGATGGGGATCTGGTAGTAGTCGGGATGGATTTCGTTGAAGGCGAGGAAGCCGTGCCGGTTGCCGCCATAGTCGACAAACGCCGCCTGAAGAGACGGCTCGACCCGGGTCACCTTGGCCAGATAGATATTGCCTTTGAGCTGCCGTCGGCTCGCAGATTCGAAATCGAAGCTCTCCAGCCGATTGCCACGTAAAATAACGACGCGCGTCTCTTCGGCGTGCGTCGCGTCGATAAGCATACGCATTGTCATGTTCGTTTTCACAACCACCTCCCGGGACCTTCGCGGTCCCGGTCGGGTCGGTCCCCTGCTACGCGAAGCCGGTGATGGAGGTCTCTACCCGTCGAACGATGGCCCGAAATCGATTGACCAATCAGGACGGGGAAACTAAGTCCACCACACCTCCGGAAGGTCCGGATGCGGGCTTCGTTGTTCCATACAAATCCGCACTTCAATCCTTTGTGTCGTAATGTCCTCCTGCCACATCCGGCACAGCCGGAGGCAACAGCGCAGACCGTCACAACACCCTCGCCCGGACTCACGGCCCCGGCGATCGGAGCGCGGAGCGTCGATGGCGCATAATAACGATGGGATAGCGCCCTCGACAATCTCTAAATGTGGTATGTAGTTGGAACTTCGCAAAATGCCCGCCTGAACGGATGTAGTATTGGGCTTACGGGGGTGTACTAGATCTATCATGCGTCCACCGACTAAGGCCGCCTTCTGGCTGCTGCTGGCGTGGTTGCTCGCTTCGGCGTCGGTGGCCGGCGCGGCGAGTGTCGAGAAAGTCCGCCTGGGCCATCATACCGACCGTACCCGGGTTGTCCTCGACCTCTCCGAGCCGGTCGATTTCAAGCTCTTCACCTTGGCCGATCCATACCGCGTCGTCGTCGACCTGCCGGAGATGACCTGGCTTGCCGATGCGTCCAGCTTCAAGGTCCGCGCCGGCGTCGTCTCTGGACTGCGCTTTGGCCTGTTCCGGCCCGGTAACTCGCGCTTGGTCCTCGACGCCAGCGGCCCGGTCGAGGTGCAGAAGGCCTTCATCCTGCCGCCGGGCAACGGCCGTGGCCATCGCTTCGTGATCGACCTGGCGCCGACGGACCGGGCGAGCTTCGTCGCCGCCTTGCGCCCGCCGCCGCCCTCCGGGCAGGAGGCGGAGCGCAACGGCACGCCTGTGCCCATGAACAAGCCCCATAAGGCGAAAGGGGCGCCGCGGGTGATCGTGCTGGATCCCGGGCACGGCGGTGTCGATCCCGGCACGGTGGCCCTGGGCGGACGCTTCGAGAAGAACGTGGTGCTGGAATACGCCCTGGAAATCGCTCGGCTTCTCGAGGCCACCAACCGGTACAAGGTGATCCTGACGCGTAAGGAGGATGTATTCCAACCTTTGCGCGAGCGGGTGCGAATCGCCCACGAGTCGGCAGCCGATCTGTTCATCTCCATTCACGCCGATTCGATCGCCGACCGCAACATCCGCGGCGGCGCCGTCTACACGCTGTCCGAGCGGGGCTCGGATGCGGAGGCCGATGCGCTGGCGGCGAAGGAGAACCGCTCGGACGTGATCGCCGGCATCGCCCTCGAGCATCACGACGAGGAGGTGGTCTCGATCCTGATCGATCTGGCGCAGCGCGAGACGATGAACTACGGCATCCGTTTCGCCAACGCACTGGTGCCGCAGCTTACGCGCCACGAGGTGCCGATGCGGATCAAGCCGCACCGCTACGCCGCCTTCCGCGTCCTGAAGGCGCCGGACGTGCCCTCGGTGCTGCTTGAGCTCGGTTACCTGACCAACCGGGAAGACGAGAAGTTCCTGTTGTCGAGTCGAGCCCGCGGCGCCGTGGCCCGGGCCATCGTCGAGGCGGTCGACAAGTATTTCGCCGGCTTCGAGAGTTGAGCGCGCTTGCGGTTGCAGTGATGGCATAGGCCTCAAAAAAGTCTTTTTTTATCGATAGGCAGGCAGAGCGACCGAGCTTCGGTCGGAGGCGAGACGTATGTTGCGGTTATTCGGTGTTGTGCTGGCGACCCTCGCGGTCCTGCTGCTGCTGATCGGTGGCTTGGCGGTGGCTGTGCTATGGCATTTCGGGCGCGACTTGCCCGACTACCGCCAGCTCGCTGGCTACGAGCCGCCGGTGATGAGTCGGGTTCATGCCGCCGATGGCCGGTTGATCATCGAGTATGCGCGCGAGCGCCGGCTGTTCGTGCCCGTCGAGGCGATGCCTCGGCAGGTGCTCCAGGCCTTCATCGCCGCCGAGGACAAGAGCTTCTTTCAGCACCACGGCGTCGATCCGGTCGGCATCGTCCGGGCGCTGATCGCCAACGTGAAGAATCTCGGCAGCGGCCGCCGTCCCGAAGGGGCCTCGACGATCACGCAACAGGTGGCGAAGAACTTCCTGCTGAGCAACGAAGTTTCCTACGAGCGCAAGATCAAGGAGGCGATCCTCTCGTTCCGCATCGAGCAGGCGTTCAGCAAGGAGCGGATCCTCGAGCTTTACCTGAACGAGATCTATCTCGGGCTCAGGAGCTATGGCGTCGCGGCGGCGGCGCTGAACTACTTCGACAAGTCGCTCGACGAGCTGACCCTGGCCGAGGCGGCCTATCTCGCGGCCTTGCCGAAGGCGCCGAACAACTACAACCCGTTCCGTTACCCCCAGGCGGCCGTGGAACGGCGCAATTGGGTCCTGGCGCGGATGCTGCAGGACCGCGTGATTGACGCCGAGACGGCCGCCGCGGCCAGGGCCGAGCCGCTCGGCATCGTCAGACCGCAGCCGACCGAAGTGGTCGGCGCCGCATACTTCTCGGAGGAGGTGCGCCGCCAGCTGGTGGAGCAATACGGCGAGGCAGCGCTCTATGAGGGCGGCATGTCGGTGCGGGCGACGTTGGACAGCCGCTTGCAGGCGCTGGCCCAGCGGGTGCTGAGGAACGGCCTGCGTGCCTATGACCGGCGGCACGGCTGGCGCGGGCCACTGGGTCGGATCGAGGCCGGCCCGGATTGGGCGCACCGGCTGGAAGCCTACGAAGCACCGCCCGCGCTGGGCGACTGGCGGCTGGCGCTCGCGCTCGAGGTCGAAGGGAAGACGGCGCGGATCGGCTTCCGCGACGGCAGCGAAGGCGTCATTACCTTCGCCGGGCTCAATTGGGCCCGGCCCTGGATCGAAGGGCAGAAACTCGGGTCCGCCGTCACTCGCGCCGCCGACGTGCTGGCGCCCGGCGATGTCATCGCGGTCTCGGCGCTGGCCAAGACCGACGAGGACTACGTCGCCAACGGCTATCGGCTGGAGCAGATCCCCGAGGTCAACGGCGCCATCGTGGCCTTGGATCCGCATACCGGACGGGTGTTGGCCATGGTCGGCGGCTTCGACTTCAACGACAGCCAGTTCAACCGCGCCACTCAAGCGTTGCGGCAGCCTGGATCAGCCTTCAAGCCGTTCGTCTATGCCGCCGCCCTGGACAACGGCTTCACGCCGGCCAGCATCGTCCTCGACGGACCCTTCGTCGTCGACCAGGGCCCGGTGCTCGGCAAATGGAAGCCGACGAACTATTCCGAGCATTTCTACGGCCCCTCGACGTTGCGGCTGGGGCTGGAGAAGTCTCGCAACCTGATGACGATCCGGCTGGCACAGGAAATCGGTATCGAAACCGTGATCGACTACGCCCGGCGCTTCGACATCTTCGACGAGATGCCACCCTACCTGCCGATGGCGCTGGGCGCCGGCGAGACCACCTTGCTGCGCCTGACCACCGCCTATGCGATGCTGGTGAACGGCGGCAAGCGGATCCGTCCGAGCCTAATCGACCGGATCCAGGATCGGCGCGGCCGGACCATCTTCCGCCACGACCGGCGCGATTGTGGGGGCTGCACGGCGGCAGCGTGGCAAGAGCAGCCAGAACCTGTGCTGGCGGACGAGCGCGAACAGGTGCTCGATCCACGCACCGCCTATCAGGTGGTGTCGTTGATGCAAGGCGTGGTCGAGCGCGGCACCGGCGTCACCGTACGTTCGGTCGGCAAGCCGCTCGCCGGCAAGACCGGCACCACCAATGAAATTCGCGATACCTGGTTCCTCGGCTTCTCGCCCGACCTCGCGGTCGGCGTCTACGTCGGTTTCGACGAGCCGAAGCCCCTGGGGCGGGGCGAGCAGGGGGCCCGGACCGCCGCGCCGTTGTTTCGCGACTTTATGGCCGAGGCGCTGAAAGACAGCGCGGCCATACCCTTCCGCATCCCGCCCGGGATCAAGCTGGTCAGGGTCGACGCCGAGACCGGTCATTTGGCGCCGCCCGGCGCCAGGGGCGTCATCATGGAGGCGTTCAAGCCGGGCACCGAGCCCGAAGCCCTGGCCTTGCCGGCGGTCGGGGCCGCGCCCCAGTCGGGCACCGGGGCCACTCCCCGTTCCGGCACCGGCGGTCTATATTAGGTCCGGTGCTGTTGAAGGCGCCCAGCGTTAGGAGGCGAGCATGCGTGCCGAAGTGCAGGCCATGGCCGACGAGATCGGCCAGACGCTCGATCTCCTGAGGAGGCATCTTTGACTGGGATGTCGCCGTCAAGCGCCTGGACGAGCTGAACGCCGAGATAGAATCTCCCGCCCTGTGGCAGGACCAGTCGCGGGCGCAGGCGCTGATGCGCGAGCGGACGCGGCTCGACGTCGCCATTCAAGGCTACCGCGAGCTCGAGCGGCGGCTGCGCGAAGCGGTCGAGCTGATCGAGTTGGGCGAGGCGGAGAGCGAGGACGAGGTCGTCGCCGAGGCGGAGGCGCAGCTGGAGGCGTTGAAGCGCGAGGCCGACAAGCGCCAAATCGAAACCTTGCTGAGCGGCGAGGCCGATGCCAACAGCTGCTATCTCGAAGTCCACGCCGGGGCCGGCGGCACCGAGTCGCAAGACTGGGCTGAAATGTTGCTGCGGATGTACAGCCGCTGGGCCGACGGCCACGACTATGAGACCACCCTGATCGAAGAGAGCCCCGGCGAAGAGGCCGGCCTGAAGTCGGCGACACTGCATGTCGTCGGGCCCAACGCCTATGGCTGGCTGAAAACCGAGAGCGGCGTCCACCGGCTCGTGCGCATCTCGCCGTTCGACGCCGGTGCCCGCCGCCACACCAGCTTCGCCAGCGTCTGGGTCTATCCTGAGGTCGAGGAAGACATCGAGATCGAGGTCAACGAGGCCGAGCTGCGCGTCGACACCTATCGGGCCTCCGGTGCCGGCGGCCAACACGTCAACCGTACCGACAGTGCCGTGCGCATCACGCACATCCCGACCGGCATCGTCGTGCAGTGCCAGAAGGAGCGCTCACAGCACAAAAACCGGGCGACGGCGATGAAGATGCTGAAGGCCCGCCTCTACGAGCAGGAGCTGCAGAAGCGCGAGACCGAAAAGCAGGCGCTGGAGGCCCAGAAAACCGATATCGGCTGGGGCCACCAGATCCGTTCCTACGTCCTGCAGCCCTACCAGCTGGTCAAGGACGTGCGCACCGGCGTCGAACGCAGCGATACCGGCCGGGTTCTGGACGGCGACATCGACGAATACCTGGAAGCGGCCTTGGCGCAACGCGTCGGCAGCCTCGGCGAGCACACGGCCGCGGAGCCGCGCTAAGCAGACTCCATCAGCTTGACCAACGAATCTTCGGCATGATTCCATCGTCGCACTGATTCGCGAGGGCGGCGGGACATGGCGGGGAAATCTCCTGTGACGGCG
>Ga0326597_10000287_pt1 | contig 94911 bp, 95 predicted proteins | sample RVTome_12_FD_203789 | JGI IMG/M metagenome (GOLD analysis project Ga0326597, IMG submission 203789) | Soil microbial communities from uranium-contaminated site in the Upper Colorado River Basin, Wyoming, United States - RVT100D185 | ecosystem: Environmental > Terrestrial > Soil > Contaminated >...
TGAACAGCGCCGTCTGCGGATGATCGGGACCACGCATTGCGCGCACTCGCTGTTGAGGTCGCGCCAAGATAGGAGAATCTCGCAATTCCGCCATACCCAATGCATGACTTTTTCAGCGACCTGCTAGATGCTACGCTGAACCCGCGCAAAGAACTCTTGGAGTTGTGCCTGCTTAATAGCCGGGTCCTCCGCCTGCATGAACTCGACAGCCGTGAACCCGTCTCCTCGTCGCCGGTTCTGTGGCGGCTCCAGCGCCTCGATCAACAATGACTCTATGACTGAGATGAGTTCACTTGAGTCAATCGTCTGTACCGGATCTCCTAGGGATCCATCATCGTGCACCGGCCTGACGCCAAACCACGAGAACCTCGTCCAACGAGTCTTGAGGCGATCAAAGGTGTGTTCGTAGAGCCGGGTTCCAAGAGGGCGATCAGTCGAGCGACCAACGTAGATGACCTCTCGAACGTCATGCAGCAGGTATATGCCCCTCTGATCGCAGAGGTCTACGGGGTCCGCACCGATCTGCTGCTTTCCGAGGATGGCGGGGGTGGACTTCCACGCTACAAGGCTGCGGTCCCAGAACATGCCGAGTGCAGGAATGGGGCCGACCGATTCCTCGGACTCCGGTACTGTGCTTTCGCCACCCATCGCGGGAACCTCGAAGGGCGCTCCTCCCGGTTCTGTCAAGATGTACTCACCTCTAGCAACCCGCCGGAACGGCGAGTTGTCACCCTCGCCGTTTATTGAGGTAGTGATGGTCGCACTGACAGTCGAAGCCGGAGTGGCGCCGACGGACGAGCGGAGGCCCTCGGTCACGATGCGTTCCGCGATGTCCGCGTAGTGCATTGCAGCACCCTCTCGCCGCATTATCTCGATGACGGCCTCTCGCCACGGCATGTCGCTCATTTGTCCTCCGATGGTCCGCCGGTCACCTAACGCCTAATGGAGTTGCAGGACATCGGGCACGATGGTGCAACATCCCCTACGCGTATTCCAGCTATGGGCAGCGACAGAGTCACGCCCCCCTCACCCCAACTCCTCCGCCACCCCCCTGAACTGCTCCAGCGCCGCCGCGAGGTCGTCCGCAATCTCCTGCGCCAGCACCCCCGGATCCGGCAAGTCATCCGAATCCTCCAGACTCTTATCCCTGAGCCAGAAGATGTCCAGGTTCAGCTTGTCCCGCTTCACCAGCTCGTCGTAGTCGAACGCGCGCCAGCGCCCTTCGGGGTTCTTCGCCTCGTCCCACGTCGGCTTGCGCTTGTGTAGCGCTCCAGGCTGGTAGCACTCCACGAACTCGTCCAGGTCGCTCCGCTTGAGCGGGTTGGTCTTGAGCGTGAAGTGCATGTTGGTCCGAAGGTCATAGACCCAGATCTTCTTGGTCCACGGCGCCTCCTGCGCGGGCTTGGCGTCGAAGAAGAGCACGTTGGCCTTGACGCCCTGCGCGTAGAAGATTCCGGTCGGGAGCCGGAGCAGGGTGTGCACGTCGAACTGCTGGAGCAGATTCTTGCGCACCGTTTCGCCCGCACCGCCCTCGAACAGCACGTTGTCCGGCACGACGATGGCGCAGCGGCCGTGCACCTTGAGCTGGCTCTTCACGTGCTGTAGGAAGTTGAGCTGTTTGTTCTTGGTGGAGACCCAGAAGTCCTGCCGCTCGTACGCGTGCTCTTCCTTCTCGAGCTCGCCCTCCTCGTTCACGATCGTGATGCTGCTCTTCTTGCCGAACGGCGGATTGGTGAGCACCAGGCTATACCGCGCGCTGCCGAGGCTCGCCAGGCTGTCCACTCCCGATTGAATTGGGCACGGGTCCGCGCTGATGCCGTGGAGCAGGAGGTTCATGACGCAGAGCCGAGCGGTGTTGGGCACCAGGTCCGTCCCCGCGACGAAGCGTTCCTTCAAGTGTTTCTTCTCGGCCTTGTCGAGTTTGGTGCCGTGGTGATCGAGCACGTACTGGTGCGCCGCGAGCAGAAACCCGCCGGTGCCGCACGCCGGGTCGCAGACGGTATCGTCGGGCTTGGGCTGGACCGCGTCCACGATCGCCTTGATGAGGGGCCGGGGTGTGAAGTACTGCCCCGCACCCTTGGGGGACTCGGCGGCGCTCCGCGCCAGGAGTCCCTCGTAGATGTCGCCCTTCACGTCGGCGTCCATCGAGAGCCAGTCCTCGGCGTCGATCAGGTCCACGATCAGGCGCTTGAGTGTTGCCGGGTTCTGGATCTCTGGTTTGGCGCGCTTGAAGATCACGCCGAGCATGCCATCCTGGCGCGACAGGTGCTCGACGGTCTTGCGGTACTGGGTCTCCAACTCCTCGCCGTCGCGCTTGAGCAGTTCCTGCCAGTCGTAGCGGTTGCCGTTCTTGCCGGGTGGGATAGGGCTCTTGCGATCGTACGGCGGCCGAGTCTGCTCGTCGGCCATCTTGAGGAACAGGAGCAGGGTGATCTGCTCCGTGTACCCCATATATGAGAGACCGTCGTCGCGCAGGACGTGCGCGAAGTTCCAGGCCTTATTGACGATCTGCTGGCTCCTACCGCTCACCCTGACGCACCCTCGATCCCTGCAAGGCGTCCGGCAAACGCTGACGCGAGCACGGATTGATGCAACACCGCGACGCGCTGCTGCTGCGTACCAATCTGTAAACCGACTCGCTCGATAACCTCAAGGTGGCGTTCTGTCGCCGCGACGATCTTACATTGCTCGTCCTTCGGGGGGAGCGGGAATGTGAAGTCGGCGAGATCGGATGTGAACATGTGCTGAATCAGACTTCCGGTATTGAGGCCGTTGACGAACCGTCGGAACCGTTCGCTCTTCAGAACATACAGTAGGTACTTGCACGACGCGCCATCGATGGGTGTGATCCTGGCCAACCGCTGATTGAGCAGACAATGCTCGCCGTCATCGGTGAGGCAAACGCGCCCGAGGAACTCGTCAGCTAGTGACTGCGCCGTGAGGTTCATAACAAGCTCGCCACCACCGACTACGTAGTCTGGATGTCGTTGCTCCCACTCTGGTGGCATGCGGCGAGTGTTCTTCGTGATCCATCGTACAGAGCCGTCAGCGTAGAGGTTACCGGGACGCAGGAGCTTTGTCCCGACGTTCGAGTACTCCTTTGATGGGAATGCCCTACCGTTCTGGAAGAGCGCGACCTGGCCGAGAGAGACGCTCACCCACGAGCGGGCAGGAGCGGTGTCCGCAGCTAACGCGGGTGTTGGCTCCTTGTACTTCTCTCTCCAGCCGCTCGGGGGTCGCTTGCCCTTCGCCGCATACTTGGCGAGCTGCTCGCCCTCCCAAACCGTTCGCCGCTCGCGCAGCACTCGCTTGAGCAGCTCCGACGCCGGCTCCACATCCGGATTCTCCCGCCGCCACTCCTTCGTGAGCTTTCCCTCCACCGCCGCCTTCAACACGGCCGCCCGATACCGCGCCAAATTGGCCTTGGCACGCTCGAGCGCGGTGACGCCCGCATCGAGGTCGGAGAATAGCTCATCCAGCTTCGCCACAAGTTGCTCTTGGCTCTCGATATCTGGATACGCGAATGGGAATTCCTCAGCGACTCGCGGGCGCACTCGCATGAGCGAGCCCCCAACGCCTGAGACATTGGTGGCCAGGTGCTGCCGAAATACTTCTTGCTGCATGAAGTAGGCGAGGAAATTCGGCACCACATCAGGAGTCGGTGAGAACGGAATCCACTCCGTCGAGGCGATCTGGCGGCGCCCAGACCCTCCATCAACCACCCAGGTGCGATTGATCCGAGGGTTGATCTTGCAGACGAGGACCGTTCCAGGTTCTACGAGCCGCTTGCTCGACCCAACTTCGCTACCGCGCACGTCTTCGGGACCGCCGCTCGCGTGTGCCGGCACGCTGTAGAGATCGAAAACTTCACTCGGCGATTTCCGGGGGTCGATGGAGCGGGTTGCATCACAACGGATGGTGCCCAGTGTCGTATGTGTCCAGCCGTTCGCCCCGGTTGATCGCATCACGCTGCCAACCTTTCATTGAGATCGCTCAGAATCCCGTCTAGCCGCTCTCCAAACACCTGATACGCCTTCCCCTTCCCACCGAGCTGACTGAACGGCGCGTACTCGAAATCCTCATCCTCGATCGCCAGGCTCTGCGCGATGTGATCCTTGATCGCCTCCAGCCAGCGCATCTGCTCCTCCGTGAACACCACGCCCGCCGCCTCCTGCTCGGCCAGCCACGCGACGAACCGCTCTTCCACCGTCGTCTCCACCGGCACGAGCGGCTCCTTGGGATCGATCGCGTGCCGCACGATGGCCACGAGGTCCACCAGCGCCCTGCCGCCTCGGCCCTGCACGGCCTTGGGCTCCACCGCCTCGTACGCTTTCCACAGCCTCAGCTCCGGCTCCGGCAGGCGGAGGGGAGGACGCTGAATGGCGTCGCGCAGCTCCTTCACCTGGGCGTAGCGAAGCCCGGCGCGGTACGGCTGGCTGTAGAGAATCTTCAGCGCCTCGATCTCGTCCTTGTTCGCTTCGATGAACGCCTTGAAGTCCGAGATCGTTTGCCTGGCCTTGTCTCCCGACGCGCCGTCGAACCCGGCCTTGAGCAACACGTCTCGGCTCAACTCGTCAATCACTTGCTCGACCGACTGCTGCACGGAGATGATCGCGTCCCGGAGCCTGGGGTCGGTGAACGGCCGGAGCGCCTTGCCCATCCGCTCCCGCTCGACCTCCTGTACCTGCGCCTCGCTCGGCTCGGCATCATCGGCCAGGCCGAACTTGGCGCGCGCTTCCTGGACCGTTGCATCCGCGTCCATGCTGGTGAGCAACTCGCCCGTGATGGCCTCGAGCGATGCGCCGCCCGACGCCGTGGCGATCACCGCGTCGTCGTCCGGCTCCATCTGCCGCGAGAGCCGAGCGAGCCGGGCCGCGAGCGTCGAGACCAGGTCGGCGTGCACGATGCCCTGGGCCGTCAGCTGGAGCAGCTTGTCGAGCGGCACCGAGGGCTTGCGGTCGAGCGGCTTGGAATGCGTCTTGTCCCGCTCGCACACGCCCACAGCGTCCACGATCACAAAGTGCGTCTTGTGCCGGGTGTCGGGCGTCACCTGGTTCAAGTCGTCCGGACCGATCACGCGCACGCCGCGACCCTTCATCTGCTCGAAATACGACGCCGAGGAGATGTTCCGCAGGAACAGCAGACACTCGAGCGCCTTGACGTCCGTACCGGTCGCGATCATGTCCACCGTGACGGCGATCCGCGGGTTGTAGGAATTGCGGAACTCGTTCAGCAGCACGTCCGGCTTCTTGCCAGTGGTCTTGGACGTGATCTTCTGGCAGAAGTCGTTCCCCTTGCCGAACTCCTCGCGCATGATCCGGACGATATCCTCGGCGTGGTTGTCCGTCTTGGCGAACACGAGCGTCTTGGGCACCTCCGTCCGGCCGGGGAAGATGTCCGTGAACAACCGATCCCGGAACGTCCCCACCACGAGCCGGATCTGATCCTCGGCAACGACGTCCCGGTCGAGCTGGCTCGCTGTGTACGTCAGATCGTCATCCAGCTCGGCCAGTCGCCGCTGCCGAGTGCGCTTGTCCCGGTACGGGACGAACACGCCCGGCTCCTTCAGGAGCTTCGCCCCGTCCGTGCCGATCTGCGTCCTGATCTGATACACGTCGTATCCCACATTCACGCCGTCGGCGACCGCCCGCTCGTGCGAGTAGTCCTGCACCACGTTGCCGTAGAAGAACCCGACCGTCTGGTTGGTCGGCGTCGCCGTGAGCCCGATCAGGAACGCGTCGAAGTACTCCAGCACCTGCCGCCAGACGTTGTAGATGGACCGGTGGCACTCGTCGATGACGATGAAGTCGAACGTCTCGATCGGTACCTCGGGGTTGTACGCGACCGGCACCGGCTCCTTTGGCGCCAGCGGCGACGCGCTCTCGAACAGCGAGGTCTCCTCGTTCTCGTCCGCGTACTCCTCTTCGCCCTTGAGGATCGAGTAGAGCCGCTGGATCGTCGTGATACAGACCTTGCTCGCCGGGTCGATCGTGTTGCGCGTGAGGCGCTGGACCGGATACTCCTCGGTGAACTTGTACCCCTTGCCGTACGGGCTCGTGAACTGCTGAAACTCGTTGAGCGTCTGCTTGCCCAGGTTGTTCCGGTCCACCAAAAAGAGAACCCGCTTGGCCTCGGCGAACTTGATGAGCCGGTAGCAGACCGATGCCGCGGTGAACGTCTTGCCGCTCCCCGTCGCCATCTGGATCAGGGCACGCGGCCGGTTCTGGGCGAGCGAGCGCTCCAGGTTGCGCACCGCCTCGAGCTGCACCGGCCACAACTTGCCGCTCACGACTTCCGGCATGTTCTTGAGCCGCGCGCGGAGCTGCTGAAACTCCGACGCCAGCCGCAGCAGCTCTTCCGGCCGGTGGAACGTGAACACGTTGCGACTCCGCGGGTCGGGATCGAGCCCGTTGATGAACCGGGTGATCACGCCGGTCGACAGGTAATGGAACGGCAGCGGAAGGCGGTGGTGCGGGACGTCTGGGTCCAGCCCGTAGGCGTAGTCCCTGGCCTGGCCCTCCACCCCGCCGAGTGAGTGGTCGGCCGGCTTCGCCTCCACCACGCCGATCGCCTTGCCGTCCGCGTAGAGCAGGTAATCCACCGACCCGCGCTTCCCGTCCGGCTTGACCACGGGAAACTCCCGGACGGCGACACCGGTCCCGGCGTGGATGCTCATGGACGCCCTGTCCTGCACGATCCAACCGCAGGCCGCCAGCTGCGCGTCAATGTCCTCGCGGGCTTGGTCTTCGGGCTTCACGAGTGGAAGGCCATCCGTTTTCCCGTCCAGGTCCGAATCGCTCCCAAGTTGTTCCGGGAGACTCGGTTGCGCCAGGCACCCGGCACGCCGCCGATCGGATCCACGACTTGAGTCGCGCCGCGGCCGCTCCCATTGGTCTCAGCCCACCGTTTCGAGCTTCGACCGCGACAGGCTCGTCCATGTACCGATCAAGCACGCCCGATGGGTCGCCGTCGTGTTTTCTCGGTGGACCTGATGTAGGATCCATCACTGCCGCTCGAAGTCCACCGTTGCAGCTGAGGAGTGCGGAGCTGCCCATTGGATCGGGGTCGATATGCATAACCATTGACCTGAAGGCATCTTCGGAGTCTCTTGAGGTTCAGCGTCCCATTTCAAACCGGTGATGTCACAGAAGAGGCCTTGCGCTGCTCGCGCGGTTGTGGGTTCTTCTTTAGTGAACCGGCTTCGAGCCACAAGGGGCACACAGTGCTTCCGTTGAGTGCTCCGCAACGGTAGAACGCTACGCGATGGACTGTGAACGCGTACGGCGCACCCACCGGAACAACGTCGACGCCCTGTGACGTCGTGCATAAGGGCGGACTCAATGGCTATCGCCTGTCAATCACCTGAGTGCGGTGGCGCGAGTCCTGTAGCGTCGGTGTTCGAGAGAGGCCACCTCAAGATGGAGTGCGTCGTTCCCACGCGCTTTCGCCCGGGCAGTCATCAGACGCAGTGGTGGTGCGCGACGCACTGATTGCGACCATGCTTGCAGCCCACCTAGGAGCTACTCCATGATCGATTCCTTGCTGGATCCAATCAAACGATTCTTTATCTTCTTTTCGAGTCGAGCGAATCGGCACCGCGTGCGCGGTGCCCGGATCGAAGTCATGGCGTTTATCGTTACGCGGGAGGTAGAGCTGTCGATCTTGCTCGCCCAGTCTCCATATCACGGAATGTGGATGCCCCCTCAGGAGGGTGTGCGGCTGAGCGAGTCGTTCCCAGAGGCCCTTCGAAGGTGTCTGGAGGTGGAATGCGGACTTGACCTACCCGGGGACCCCAAGTCGCTTGCCAGGTATTTCCACGTCAGGTCCTATCGATTCATGGGTGTTCTGGAGTTGCCACCTGAGCGCCACGGTGAGCGCCTCGTGGCTGACGATGCAGTTGGCACCGCACTCGAATCGGTTACGTTAAAGCGAAAAGCTTATTGGATGGCAACGGTTGTAGTTGGCTCTCCATCTGACATTGCTCCCGAACCAGATGGGAAGGAGATCGTCAACCTTCGGTGGTTTCCGTTTAGGGATGCTTCCGAAGTGATCTCCACTACCAACCACGAGCCCAAAGCCGCCTTGCTTGTGAGATCTCTAGAAGCCTGCAGGCGAGATCTCCAAGGTGGATCCCCCCCGGGCCAAACTCAGAGTTGATGCGGCGCTCCACGAGATCCTACCGACTGCGGACGTTCATGCTGGGCCTCCAAGCGGATAGCAATCCACGCGACTTCTCGTTCCAACATCCGCTCACTGCTCGGTTGGCCGTCAGCCTCCTCGGAGGCAGGGTGCTGCCACACGACGGCCATACTGCTTTGCATGTCTTGTCCCCCAGCAGCACGCCCCCAACTGAGTTGACCCGGACACTGCCGTCGAGGAGGCAATCATGGAACTATCCGACGAACAGAAATTCGAGATTTTAGTTGCAGAGCTGAACCTACTCCAAGCACGGTTCACGAATTATGATGTTATGATGTGGAGAAGCCGAAGCTGGGCGCTAGCGCTCGTTTCGGCTATGGCGGGGTGGAGCCTCAGTCTTGATGGCGGTGCGGACTCTGGCAAACCTCAACTACTACTCTTCGCGTCAATCGTAGCGCTGCTGTTTTGGCTCATGGAAGGGACGTTTCGGGCCAAGTACGTTTGGAAATACGCCACGCGCTACCGTCGCCTGCGAAGCGCGCTGAACGGGACTGAAGAGGACCTCGGAAGCTTGTCACTCTACGATCTAACTGATCATCTTGGAAATACCAGGCCCTTTTGGATCCGACTCAGGCAAGGCCTCTTGCGAATTGAGATGCTTGTATTCTTCTTGGCCCTTGCCCTGGTCCCCATCGTGATTAGCCTCCTCGCGCCATGAGCCCAAAGGTACGCGGCGTTGGAACAAGCAGCGAGCTCCAAGAGTTGCTGCGCCAGGTTCCCGTGAAGGGACATCCCGCGCTTCGACCCTACCGTAATGCCCGAATTGCTGTTGAGAGACTGCAAGTAGATTCGCTGGTACCCCTGGCGAAATACGTGTTGCAAACTCAATTGGATTACTTGACGACCTTGCAGAGAGATCTCCATTGCGCCGGCTTCAACCTCTTCGAGCTTGAGGGTATACTCTCATTTCAACACGCAAGAAGCTCTCGTCGTATCGCGCCGCCAGTCGTTGAGGTTTCCCAAGACGGGAGCAACCTGCTGGTGGATGGCCTCCATCGGGCCTGGATTGCGGAGCGCGCTGGAGAAGTGGTGCTGAGCTGCGCAGTGATTCGCGAGGTGTCAACGCCGCTCGTACCGCTCCCGGTCGAGTGGAAGGACATCTGTGTCTATGCACCAGGACATAACCCAAGGGAGGAAGACAAACGTGACTTCCGTTTCACGAGCGCCGACGCCGTGAGACAGGTCGTGGGGGAATTCTCTGGATCTGTCACTGAGGAGAATTTTCGGTACTTTCTGTATCGAGACTTGGAGGTTCTCGGCTCGGCGGGGATCAGAGCGATCGACGACCCGATCGAGCTGGCCAATGAAGAAGATGCCATCGAATCCTGAACAGGAAGCACTGCGACGCGTGGTGCAGTTGGTGCAAAGCCCCAGCCATGACTACCACCATATCGCCCGTGTGCAAGAATACGCAGAACAGCTTGCTGCCTTCCTGGAGGTCGACCCTCGCCTAGTCAGAATCGCGGCCGTTTTGCATGACCTGGGCCGCAGTGATCCAACACGACGCCATGGGATTGAGAGTATCAATGCCTCGAAGGAGAAGGCGCAGAGTATTCTGGATCACCTCGAGTTGACCGAAGAGGAGCGACGGATCGTGCTCGAGGCAATAGAAACGCACGATCAACCCGGAGTAACGCCACCGACTCAGGATGGGCGGATCTTGAAAGACGCTGACTTCCTTGCGGGATTCGGCGCTTGGGGCGTGCTGAGGATCGCGATGTGGTCGGGGGAAAGCGGACGACGAATTGACGCCGTGCTCCACCGCATGACTGAAGGTATGATGGCGAGGTTTGACAGCCTCGAGTTTGATGTCAGTCGATTGAGCGCTTTGCGCGAACTACTCTTTGCGCAGATGTTTTGCGCTGAACTCGCGCGTCCGGCCCAACTCAAGGCGCCAAGTTTAGATGGCTCATACATCGTGCTCGAAGGCATCAGTGGGGCTGGCAAAAACACGGTGGCGCAACTCGTGCACGAGCAGATCCGCAGTAGAGGACTACGCTGCAAAGTGGTTGAGGAACCCGGAAACACATTCCGGGTCCTGCAGCGCGCGCTGAAGATCGATGACTCGGACCATTTTGTGACGCGAGCCCTCTTCATGGCCGATAGGGTGATCGAGTTTGAGAGAAACGCATTACCTGCTTTGCGGCGTGGAGAGATAGTAGTGTCGGTGCGCAGCTATCTCAGCACCGCAGTCTACCAAGCACGGGACGATGTGGACGCATACAATATCATGCTGGCGCATGATTGGCTTCCTTTCCCGGATGTGATAATTCTTCTCGATCTCGATGCTGAGGTGGCGCTATCTCGGATTGTCGACAGAGAAGAAGGCGCTAGCAAATTCGAGACCGCGGACCAACTCGAGCGCCACCGAGCCCGCTATTTGAAGTATCTTATGGTGTTCCCTGCCCGCCGACGAGCTCAGGTGAACGCGGGTGGCTCGGCGGAGGAAGTGGTTGAACAAGTGATGGAGCTAGTCGACGCCCATCTTGAGGTTGGCCCGCAGGTGTGATGAAGAGCCCAGTATCATCCGCTGATCTTCATCACTTGCTTGAGGCGGTACGGTGGGATATGGCTAGCAAGGGGTTACGGATTGCAGCGCAATACGCCGAGTACCCTTCGATAGTATTGCTACGAATCCACCTGCTGCCGTATCTGCTCCCGATCAAATCTGAACGGTCACTCGCGTATGAGGTTGCGGAGCGATCTGAACTTCGCAACGCCGTGGGACTACGCGAGGATACACCCTCACCCACCCGAGCCACGCTATGGCATTTTCGCAAGAGGAACCTTGAGGCTTTTCGGCGGCTCATGTTGAGGGGGCTCGCGCTGATGCTCGTGGAGTCTAGAAAGACCGGGATCGACCCCCCATATGTCGGCATACCAAACAGCACCATTCAGACAATGCCGTCTTCTGTCGAGGAATTCGAGGATGTGGCCACGGGGCTCCATGTTACAATCACCTTCGGGACAGCCCCGACCGTCCCGAGAATGGAAGCACAGACCTTGCTCGAGTTCACAGAAGATGGCTTGACGGACTCGCCGACAAGGGCACCGCGCATCATGCTTCATGAGGAACTAGGCTTTCCGCTTGCCGTCAGTATGTCATCCAACGGAATAACTTCCCAAGAGCGTCTCGTGCAGCCAGGGTGGCTTAATGCCCCGTATCGAGTGCAGGATCTCTCGCCTGTGCTCGGCGCCGGAAGGAAGCAGCCCTACACAGCCTGCAACGCAATCGTGATCCAGGATACGACTGCGCGCGGCGGCGACCACGAAGTTCTCCTCACCAAGCGCCTTGTGGGCTCCGGAAAAGACACATTTGCGCTGCCTGGCGGGAAAATGGAGGAGCTGGATCGCGGATCAGTTCGTGCGTGCGTTATTAGAGAGCTCCGCGAGGAAGTTGGCCTTGAGTTCCGGCAGGGCAGGCTAGTTTCAATTCGACAGACAAACCTACCCGGATACCCCCCCGTGCGGTCGATAGGCGTTCTGGTAACCCGTTGGCGGGGACGGCCAAGGAGGAGGGAGCACCTTGCACACTCAGGTTGGCAGTGGTACCCCCTGACGAAGCTCCCATCACCGCTCTTTGAGCCCAGCCGATTGGCGCTAGATGACTACCGGAATGGAGTTTTCCCAGATCTTGGCTGGTCGGATGTAGAGCCTGACGCACCGCTGCCGCTATGGAGACGCCATGACTAGCCGCGATACCAGAGAGCCCACCGTCAACACGATGAAACACCTGCCGGTCGACGAGCAAGTCGCTCTGCTGCGTTCCATGACGTCCGATGCCCCTGGGGCTCAGCGAATACGTGAACAGATCCGCAGCTCCACGGGATCCAAGGTTCACGTTGCAACCGATGCAAGCGATCACGAGCTCGCACTCATCGGCTTGCTTATCGAGCTTCTTTATGACATCGCAACAGTCCCAGACAGCGAGCGGCGGTCACAATTGATGCATCGACACGATGAAGTTGCCAGACGGCTCGGCATCGACCCTCGAGACGTACACCTGATTAGAAAGCTCGTAGCGTTTCAAAATGGGTAGCAGCACTCGTAGCTAGCCACAGGGTGCCTTACTATAGCCCACTCCGCTACCCGGGAGGCAAGCGCAAGCTGGCCAACTTTGTACTTGCGCTGATCAACCAGAACGCCTGGAACATTCGGACATACATCGAGCCCTACGCGGGCGGGGCTGCAATAGCCTTGAAGATGCTGCTAGAGTACCGGGTTCCGGAGGTCTGGATCAACGATCACGACCGATCCGTTTTTGCCTTTTGGTTCGCCGTAAAGCGGCATCCCGAAGAGCTCTGCCGTCGCATTAGAGCCATCAGGCTTACGGTTGCGGAGTGGCGGCGGCAGCGGGAGGTACATTTGGCTCAATCCCCAGACCTAATGGACCTAGCTTTCGCGACCTTCTTCCTGAACCGAACCAACCGCTCTGGAGTGCTGCGAGCTGGCGTCATCGGTGGGCTAGCACAGGAGGGTAGGTGGAGACTGTCAGCGCGCTTCAACAAAAGGGATCTCATCCAGCGGATCGAGTCGATCGCGCAAGAGACTAATCGGCTTCGTGTCACTTGCCTTGATGCCGTCCAACTCTTGAGACAGCCAGCAACCAGTGCGAGTACGGTATTCCTCTTTATCGACCCTCCGTACTTTCGCAAGACCGATCGCCGGCTCTACTGCAATGATTACTCGCCCGGGGACCATGATCGCCTATCACGTCTACTCAGAGGTCGTGGAGTTCCATGGCTCTTGAGCTATGACAACTGCTCAGAGATACGTCGGATGTACCGATGGTCAGCCTCTTTGCCCTACGATCTGAGCTACACCGCGGGGCGGAAGCGCCGTGGATCAGAGGTTTTGCTCGTTTCTCCGAAGACACAGTTTCCCCCCGTCGCGCATCCAGACCGCCTTACGCATGCTGAGGTCGGCGCAATGATAGGTGGCTAGAGCGCCTGCTCACCCAACACGGAGCCTCCTCGAGCATTGCGCAAGCGTCGGGTCCTTCTCAGTCCACGACAGCGGTAACCGGCGCCGGTCAAGTCCCGATTTCTGTGTAGAAGCTGAGGAAGCTCCTTGGCTCCATCATCACGCTGCCTGATCCGCCGCCGAGCGTGCCAGCAACGCGAGGTCAAGATACCGGCGCTCACCCCAGATGGCGGTCACCTTCAGCGCGACGGCGGTGATCAGCCGCAGGGCACTCGCGCGATCCGGGAACGCGCCCACGGCCTTCGTGCGCCGCTTGATCTCCCCGTGCAGCCGCTCGAGCCCGTTCGTCGTGCGGATCCGTTTCCAGTGCGCCGCCGGGAACGCGTGGAACACCGTGGCCGCCGCGAAGCCCGCCTCGAGGCGCGCCATCGCCTCGGGGAGCTCCTGGCGCCACCGCGTCAGGAGTCGGCTGAGCTGGGCACTTCGCCGCGGCGCGGCTCGCGGCCGTGAACACGGCAGCGACCTCTCGCGCCACCCGCGGCCGCAGCCGCCACGGCACGTTCGTGAGCACGTTCCGCTGCAGGTGCACTGCAAGAATATTCCTTATCACTCCAAGGCCGCCAGCCCTCCAAAACGAGGTTGAAGACAATGGCAGCGCACACAATGCCTGCGTCTCGAGTCAACGGCGCCACCCTGCGGCCGCCGCTTGATCGGGCGACAACCGGACCTCAGAGCGCCACGGACAACTCAGACCCGACGTCCACGACAACCCCGTCGCCGCACCACCACGCCCCTTTTTCACCCTAACCCCGCCGCCCACCCTCACTTGGCCTCGCAATCGCCGCACGACAGCCGCGCTGAATCAGGTCTCGACCGTCGCAACTCTGGCCTGAACCAACGTACTGGAGGCCTGAGTCGTTGTACTCGAGGCCTGGACCAACGTAAATCAGGCCTGACCCATCGCACTCGGGACCTCGGGTAACGCGCGCCGGCTCTCCGACGGCCCGCCCAACGCCTCGTCCGAGGCAAACCAGGCCCGGATCGTAACGGTTGAGGCCTCGCGCCACCGTCCGCCGAGCCGGTTTGCGTCGCTCCAGGCCTCGTGTGGGTCACCCGAAGCCTCGTGCGCGTCACCCCAAGCCTCGTGCGCGTCACCCCAAGCCTCGTGCGCGTCGCGCCAAGCCTGGTCCGCGTCGCGCCACGCCACGCGCCCATCAGACGACGCTCGCTCAACGTGGCGCGGAGCTGCGCGATGAATTGCACCGGCGCGCAAAAGTTTGAAACTTTTATCGCGTGACCCTCGTATTGGGAGTGTAGGGCCCCAGCGGCCTCGTTCCGAATTCCTCGCAGTGCCAATCGATCGGAACCAATAGAAAAAACGCTTGCAGCCGTTCGCGCGCGCAGCGACTGCACAGTAGCCACCACCCGAACGCGCTCTCGTTGAGCGCCAAGGAGGGGAGCCATGACTGTGCACGTGGACCGGAATCTGCGCTTACCCGAGTCCCAGTACTTCGCCGAGCGTGAGCGGAAGACCGGCATCGCCATCCACCATACGGTGTGCGGCGCGGCCAAGACCACCGTCGAGCTGTGGGCCGCGGACGCCCAACACGTCGCCACCGCCTACGTGATCGAACGCGACGGCACGATCTTCGAGACGTTCGACCCCGAGCACTGGGCCTATCACCTCGGCGTACGCTGGCCGCAACCGCTCCGCACCGCCTTCGAGAAGCGCTTCATCGGCATCGAGATCGCCAGCGAGGGCGGCCTCAGCGAACGCGACGGCGTGCTGTACGCGTTCGACCAGGTCTCGGCGCAAACCATGAGAGCGCGGGCGCAGTCGTTCGATCACGGCACCCCCTATCGCGGCTACCGCTGGTTCGACCGCTACGAGCCGGCGCAGCTCGCGGCGCTCGGCCGCCTGGTGGACGACCTGTGCGGGCGGTTCCCCATCCCGCGCCGGTACCCCAATCCTCCCTTCGACTACTACGGCGAGACGCTCGCGGAGTTCGAGGGCGTCATCGGCCACGCCAACGTGCGATCCGACAAGAGCGATCCCGCCCCGGACGGCGCCCTGTGGGCGACGCTCGAGGACCTGGCGCACCTCGCGCCCACGGCCGTCGTGGCGCCCTCGCCTCCTCCCCCTTCCGCGCGCCTCTCGCGCCGTGAGATCGAGACGCTGTTCCACGAGAACGCGCGCCGCATCAACGCCATGAGCACCGCTGCGGGCAGCATGCTCAAGGCCCTGATGATGGAGCTGGAACGCCGCCGCGTGTACCTGCGGCTCGCCGACCCCACGCCGCATGGCCACGCGATCGAATACTCCGTCGCGCAAGGGGATGCGAGCCTCGTCGGCAGACTCGCCCGGGCGCTCGGCTTCAAGTCCGTCACGGATCGGTGGCTGGAGGTGAGAGATGCATAGGGAAGAGAAGACGGAGAAGGCGCGGGAGACGCAGAAGAACCCGCGAACCTCACAGAGTCGCTGGCAGTTGCTCCTCATCGCGCTGCTGGCGGCGGCGGTGCTTGCGCACGGCTCCGGCGGGAAGCAGGGAGCGATCGAGCGCGCGCAGGCCGAAGCGGCGGAGCTGCGACTCCAGCGCGACTCGCTCGCCAGCGAAATCGAAGTCCGCGACGAAGAACGAGCGGCCCTGCTCCGTGACCGCGCGGCCTACGAGGCTCAGGCCGCGGCTCTGCGGCGATCCGTGGCCGAACTGGAGCGGCGTCGCGCGGAACAGCAGCTCACCGTGCGCGAGATCCGCACGACGGGCGCACTCATGGATCGGCTCCGCGCCTCGTTCCCCGAGTTCGGCGACTCGGCCTGGGGCCTCGCCACCGTGCCGCTGGAGCCCGGCGACACCTTGGGGATGGAGTACCTGATGGCCCCCGCATGGTTCGCCGAAACTTTCGTGATCGACCACGCCAATGCCCAATCGTGGCGGGCACAGAAGGACGCACTCATGGCGGTCGATTCGCTGCGCCTCGCGGTGACCGCGCTCCAGGACTCGATCACACGGCTCACCGAAGCGACTGCCGTCGCGTACCGCGCGGGCTACGAGTCCGCCTACGAGCGCTACACGATGCTGTCCGAACGCTACGTCCGGGAGCTGCGCAAGCCGCGCATCAGGTTGGGAACAGCGCTCGGCTTCATTCTCGGCGCCGGCACCGGGATCATCGCCGTCGAGTTGATTCGCTAGAGGATGGAAGTTGTCTGCCGGCGTCTTTCGAGACGCCGCAGAAAAGCGCCGGGCGGCGGGTTGAGCCGCCGGATACACACACAATCGGAAAGGAGCAGGACCATGAACTTCCCATCCCGCGAGCTCGACATCGTGCGGCTCGCACAGGACGTGGCCAACGGCCTCGCCGCCAACCCGGAGACCTTTCCCGCTCCGCCCGCGTCCGCCGAGCGGCTGCTCGAGACCGTGGGCAAGTACAACGCCGCGCGTGACGCCGCCCTCGCCGCCCAGGCCACCGCGGTGAAGGGCACCGCGTCCAAGAATGAAGCCCTCGAGGAGTTGGCGGGGCTGGTGAAGTCCAATCTCCGGTACGCCGAGAGCGTGAGTCGCGACGACCCATCGAGGCTCCAGCTCATCGGCTGGGGCCCGCCGCGCAACCGCCGGTTCAACGAGCTGGAGATCCCAGGTCAGGTCATGACGCTCGAGGTCCGTCAGGAAGGCAAGTCCTGGATCAGCCTCGGCTGGAAGGAGCCGTTCGACGGCGGGCCGGTGTCCGCGTACCGCATCCAGCGGCGCCGGCGCGAAGGCGGCGAATGGACGGACGTCGGGACCTCGGTCGAGACCGCGGTGACACTGAGCGAGCAGGAGTCCGGCGTGGAGCTGGAGTACCGGGTCGTCGGTGTGAACAAGGCCGGCGAAGGGCCGGCCAGCAACATCGTTCGCGCGGTGCTGTAACGGACGGCGCACGGTGCACGGTGCACGGTGGATGGTACACGGTGCACCGTGTACCGTGCGGCGTGCCAGAAGTCGGAGGTGGTATGGAAGCATTTGTTCCGGTGATCAACCTGGTGGCGCTGATGAGCGCACTGAGCGTCGCCGCCGAACGGCTGGCGAATGTGCTCAAGCTCCGGAACCCGGCGGTCAGGGAATCGAAGCGGAGCCGCGAGCGCCGCATCAACCTCGCGGTTCTCAAGGTCTCCATGCTCCTCGCCTTCGTGGTGAAGGCAGACTTCTTCGCCATCCTCGCTCACCTGGAAGCGCCGTGGGACACGCTGGGATGGGTGCGGCCCGGCGCGGAGGGCTGGTCGCCGAGCCCAGCACTCGCATCGTGGCTCCGCTTTCTGTACGCCGCCGCGGGGACGATGCTCACCGCCGCCGCAATGGGGTTCGGCTCCAAGTTCTGGCACGACGTGCTCGACGTGGTGTATCGGGCGCGCCACGCGCTGCCAGGAAGCGCGGCGGGCCGGCGAACTCCGACCTCGCCGCGGGCGTAGTCTTGCCGGCCGCCCTCGCGGCCTCCAACATGGAGGCCATGATTCCCGCCGGGGCCGTGTCGCTGAGGGCGCTCCAAGAAGCCCTGGCCGGCCAGTACGTCCTTCAGGGCGAGCTGGGCCGGGGTGGTATGGCGATCGTGTATCTGGCCTACGAGGCCGCGCTGGATCGTCCGGTCGCCCTCAAGCTGCTGCCCCCCGCGGCGGCGGACACGCGGTGGCGGGAACTGTTCCTCCGCGAGGCGCGGGCCGCGGCCCGGCTGTCCCATCCCAACATCGTCCCCATCTACCACGTCGATCGTGTGCGGGAGTTCGTCTACTTCACCATGCCCTACGTGGATGGCGAGACTCTGGCGGACCGGGTGAAGAGCGATGGGCCGCTGTCCGTGGGTGACACCATCCGGGTGATCGAGGAGGTGGCCGACGCGGCGGCGTACGCGCACCGACAGGGCGTGATCCACCGTGACCTCAAACCGGACAACATCATTCTCGAGCGGAGTAGCGGCCGGGCCATGGTGATGGACTTCGGCATCGCGCAGCGGGAGGCGCACCCCAATGCCGATCCCGCCGACTACCTCGAGGGCACCATTGCGTTCATGAGCCCCGAGCGGGTGCTGGGCCGGCCCGAGGACGGCCGGAGCGACGTCTACAGCCTGGGCGCCACGGCGTACTATGCGGTCACCGGGCGCCCGCCGTTCGACCATGCGAGGCCCGAGGAGATCCTGCGCCAACACGTGCTGCGTCCCGCGCCGCCGCTCCGCGTCTCGGGACAGGATGGCGACACCACGCTGGCACAGGTCGTGGAGCGGTGTCTCGCCAAGGAACCCGACGGACGGTTCCAGACGGCGGACGAGCTCGCGGAAGCCCTGGCGCAGGCGCCGGAGCTTCGCGGCGAGACGCCCGTGCCGCTGCGCGCGTTCGTGGCCCGCTCGCGCCACATCGCGCGCTCCGCCGGGGGCCTCTCGGTGATCGCCGTCGTCTCCGCGTACGCGCTGATCAAAGGCATCTTCGCCGGCGACTCCAGCGTGGCACTCCCGGCCGCGGCCGTCGCCGCGCTGCTCGTGGCCGTCCCACTGCTGGTGATGCTCACCGCCGTGCGCCGGGTGCTCGAAGCGGGCTACCGTCTGGAGGACATGGTGGCGGCCCTGCGCGAGGACGTGGCGCGCGCGCGCGAGGACCTGGAGTTCCAGCACGGGAAGAAGGCCACCCGGCGCGGCCGGACGCTCCGCCGCGTCGCCTACGCCGGTCTCGGCCTCACGGGCCTCGCCACCGCGTGGCTGGCTCTGGCGCCGGGCGGCGCCGACGTGGCGCTCGCCGCCATGGCCACGGGACTCGTCACCGCGCTCGGCGCGGGAGCGGCGGGCCAGGTGCGCGCGAGGCCCCGGCGCCAGCGGCTGGCCGGGAGTTTCTGGCTGCGTTTCTGGAACGGTCGCCTCGGCACCTGGACCCTTCGCCTAGCCGGCTTGGGCGTTCGCCCGCCCGCCGCCCGAGACCCGCTGCTCCAGGTGCCCCAAATGCTACACCTCATGGACAGCGAGATCGGGCGCATTCACGCGTGGATCCAGCGTGACGATACCTTCCGGACTGACGAGCTGCGCCTCGTGACGCTGCGCCTCGAGGGCAACCTCACCGCGCTCGAGGCACTGCGGGCGCGACTGGAAGCCGCGGCTCCCGGTGCGTCGGTGTCCAGTTCCCTCACGACCGATCTCGCGGCGGCGCAGGCGATCTGCCAGATGGTCCAGATGCTGATCGACGCCAACCGCGAGGTCGAGGGGATTCCCCGGAAGCGCACTCTGGAGGGTCCGGAATGAAGCTGCGCAGGCTGCTGTTCGGTGCGCTCGCTTCCGCCGGCGCCTACTCCATCATCATGATCACGGTGTTCCTGCCGGACTTCCTCATCATCCTCGGGCCGATCGAGGCCCCCGTTATCCTGGCGGTCTCGGTCATGCTGGTGGCGGCGTTCATCGCCGTCGAGTTCGTCGAGCGTTTCCTCGACTGGGGCGTGAAGGGGCTGCTCGAGGAAGCACGGTTCGTCCTTCCCACCTTCGCGCCCGTCGTGTTCGTGGTTCTCTTGTGGCATGAGGGGGGGCACTGGCCCGACAGGGCTCTCAACTTCGTTTACTCCGCCATCGTGCTCATCCACGTGGCGTTCAGCTACGCGGACCGCTGGGAGTTCCTCGACGGGCATCGCGGGCAGATGCTCGAGCGACAGCACGCCGCCGAGAGTGCCCGCCAGGGAGCGGACTGGCGTTCGCGCTGGGTCACCCTGCGGCGCCGGTGACCGCGCTGCCGGGCAGCGGCCACAGCACCGCACGCCCGGCAGGGTCCGAGATCGTGATTGAAGGAATGAGGTTGCCCGTAGCCAGGCCGAGCGCCCACAGCCCCGCGAGGGCTGCGCCGAGCACGCCGACGCGCTTGCAGGACTGCTGGAGGATGTCGGCCGGCAGTGACAGCGCCGCGAGCCGCTCGGTCAACAGGCGGCTCCGTACACCGGTGCGGGCTCGTGCGCCCGTAGCCAGCCTACCCCTCAAACCGCGGCGGTTCGAGCGTCAGGAATCGCCAAGCGAGCGACGTCTCACACCTTGCGCCACTGCTTCGCGACCCACCTCTTGGAGGGTGGGTATGACATTCGGACGGTGCAGGAGCTGCTGGGGCACAGCGACGTGAGTACCACGATGATTTACACCCACGTCCTAAACCGCGGCGGGCTGGGCGTGCGGAGCCCGGCGGACGGGTTGCCGCGCGACCCGTGATAGGCGGGGACGGATTGCAGGGTTGCGTGCCCAGCGGGTAGACTGATCCATCGAGACGGAACGCAACTGACAATCAAGTTAGCCGTCACTACAGCTTCTGGCTAGATTGACACCATGCCAGACCTAACTGCTGTCTTTCAAAAAGTGCCCGAAGGCTATATCGGATTCGTCCAGGAACTGCCCGGCGCCAACACCCAGGGTGCGACGCTGGAGGAGGCGCGAGCAAATCTCGCGGAGGCAGTCCAGCTCGTTCTCGAGGCCAATCGGGCGCTGGCGGAAGAGTCGCTCTCTGGAAAGGACGTGATTCGAGAGCCCCTTCGGCTTCCGATGTGAAGCGGCGCGATCTCATTCGCTATCTAGAGGCTCATGGGTGTGAGTTCTTGCGCGAGGGCGGCAACCACTCGGTGTACGTGAATCGAGCTGCTTGGAAGACCTCGACGGTGCCACGGCATCGCGAGGTCAACGAGTTTCTGGCTCGCAAGATCTGTAAGGACCTCGAGATTCCAGAGCCGTGACGTCTAACAAGGGAAATGGACCCGGCGAGCGTGAAGGTTCCAACGGAAGTCGTTGGGTTGTGTGCCTGGCGGGATCGCGATCGGTTCTGCACTGTATTCGCACGCGGGGGCGTCGCTCGCGGGTCATTGCCTGACCGTTAGGTGGCCGCGACAAGCCTGAACCCTCGTCTTTCGGAACACTGATGCCGACTTCCGCACCACAGCTCTCCTGTCCGCATTGCGGTGCCGCTGCTGGCCACCTTGTCCGTCGTTCCTTCATCGGTCGTCGGATCGTGGTTTGTGCGCATTGCGGCGCGACATCCGTCTTCCCGCTTTCTGGACGCAGACGTGTAGTTTACGGTTTGCTTGCCTTCGTCTACATCGCGGTCGTGGCGGAAGAACAGGTTCGACGCGGCGAAGTCCCCTTCGCCCTTGCAATCGGAGCTGTCTTCGCCACCGTGGTCGTCTGGGACCACTGGCGGGCTCGCCGGATGAGCACGCCCCGATCTGCGCCCAAGTGAACGTCGCCCGCGGCCACCTAACTACGGTTGGTGCAGACGGCCGTGCTTCGGAAGTGTAGAAGAACACCCGAATTTAGGCACCTGTGAACACCCAAATTTACGCACCGGGGCCTTGACGATGCCCCCGCCTCCCGCGCATTCACCGCGCGAAACGTGCTGCCGTCGATGGCCAGCAGCTCGCCGCCAAACAGGTCGAGTCGCCGGCACAGGAGGGTGAACTCCCGGCACACCCCTTTCACCGCCTGGGGGTGATCCCGGCGAAAACCGGCGATCGTCTTGTGGTCGGGCGTGAGCCGCCGCAGCAGCCACATCAGCTCGACGTTGCGGTGCGTCTCCTGCTCCAACCGCCGGCTGGAGCGGATGCGGTGCACGTAGCCGTAGAGGTAGAGCCGCTTGCCGATGAGGAGGTAGCCCGTCGTGCGCTCGACCAGGGTGAGCACGCACGGCCCGGCCTGGCCCGCCCCGAGCATCGTGTCGGCTTCCCAATGCCCCACCTGACTGCGCGCCTCGGGTGCGGCGGGCCGGGCGGTGATCGGGCGCTTCCCCGCAAGCCGCTCGGTCAACAGGCGGCTCCGTACACCGGTGCGGGCTCGTGCGCCCGCGGCCAGCCTACCCCTCAAACCGCGGCTCCAGCTCGACGCCCAGGCCGTCGGCCATCCGGTTCACGAACGCGTAGTACGCCGCCACGGCGCAAATGTCGTGGATGGCGCGATCGTCGAACCCGGCGGCCCGAAGGGCGGCGACGTCCGCGGCCCCGACCTCGGCCGGCGTGTGCGTCACCCGCGTGGCATAGTCCAGCATCACGCGGTCGGTCGGGGACAGTTCCGCCTCCCGGTAATCGCGGCCCAGCGTCTCCACCAGGGCCCGCGCGTCCGCGGCCGACCGGCCGGAGAGCGACAGCAGCGTACGGAGACCCGCCCCGTGATGGACCAGTCAGTAGTGGCAGTCGTTCGCGCAAGAAACGACCACGGCGATCATCTCTCGCTGCACGCGGCTCAGCGGCCCGGGGCCCCGCATCATCTCCTCGTACAGTGCGTAGTGCAGCCGCATCACGGCCGGGTGGACGCCGTGGATGCGGACGATATGGTCGTCGTCGGGCACGCGGTCGTCGGGCGGGATGTCGTCCTCGGGGACGTACGGAATAAACGCCACGGGTAGGTTCGCCTCGTCGCCGAAGATTCAGTATGCAAGGGACACGGTACAGACTGCGCGGCGTTCCCGCGAGGGATCGGGGCGGTTCCGGTGTCGCGGCAGCGCCGAGCGTCCTGCCGATCACCTGCCCGCCGCCGCGAGCCCCCGGCGAATGGTTTTCCGCCGGCGGCCGCCGCCGGCCGGCACGCCGACGCGGCGACGCTGGGGCCGAGGCCCGTCACGTCGCGGCCGTCGCGTTCCAAGGATGACATGCGCCGGATGAGGCCCGACCCGCCGCAGGTGAGGTGATGAGGAGGCCACCGCGGGTCGCACGTGAGCCGGATGAGGCCCGACTTGCCACGGATGAGGCCCGATCCGCCGCGGGTGAGGCCTGATCTGCCACGGATGAGGGCTCACCTGAACGGGATGAAGCCAGCCCCATGCGATCGCGGGTGTCGAGCGACACGGTTGGGGCGAGGCACGCTGATGTCACCGAAGTCCTTATTGCTGCAAGCGGTGCGTGATAAAGCGCGCCTGAGGCGGCTTGGTCCGCGTACGGTGCGCGCATATGTCGGTTGGATCCGGCGTTTCATTCGCTTTCACGGGCGGCGGCATCCGCGCGAGTTGAGTGACGGGGCGGTCACGTCGTTTCTGAATCACCTCGTGTTGGGCTCGCGGTGCCGGAGCTCTCGTGGCGCCGATATGGAGTGTAGTTGCAGGGGATCAGGTGGGAGGGCACATTGGGGGAGGCAGTACAAGTAAAGTAGAGGTTATGCCGCGCATTTCTCAGTGAGTTGCGCAGTTCCGTGTGCAGTATTACACTGTCTTACATGAAAGCCGCCACCGTAACCATCCGCCTGGATGCCAAGCTTCAGCGTGACCTCGATCGACTGTGTCGGCAACTCGGCCGGAGCCGAAGCGAGGTGGTGCGCGACGCCGTCCGCCGCCAGATCGCCCTCCTGCGCTTCGAGCGCTCGCGACGGGCGATCCTCCCGTTGGCGGAGGCCCAGGGCATTCTGACTGACGAGGATGTGTTCCGCATCGTGTCGTGAAGGTCTTCTTCGACACGAACGTGCTGGTGAGCGCCTATGCGGCTCGGGGCATCTGCACCGATCTGGTCCGCTTCGTCCTGGCGGAGCACGAACTGCTGACTGGGGAAGTGAATCTGGAGGAGCTGCGCCGGGTGCTCGGCGAACGCTTCCGGGCACCAGCGGAACGCCTCGATGCCATCGAGTCTGAGCTACGGGCCGAGACGGTGGTTCCCCGACCCGCCGAGCCCTCGACCATCCCGGTGCGCGATTCCGATGACCGATGGGTCTTAGCCTCCGCCTTGAGTGCCGGTGCTGATCTGTTGGTGACCGGCGACCAAGATCTTCTCGCGGTCGCAGCCCAAGTGTCGATTCCCATTGTGAATCCGCGCGGATGCTGGGATCGGCTGCGCGTACCGAAGCGTTAGCGGCGCCGCTTGACATGCGCTTGCACACCGACGGGCGCACTTCGCTCGTAAGGAAGCCGTTCATTTGCGTGCCGCGCACATCACTGCACGTTTCAGCACCGCGCTGCCCGTCGGCGAGTCGCCCGCGGGTGAAGCGCAGAGCGTTGGCGAGCGGTAACACCACGGGGTGAGGGTAGACGTAATGGTGCCTGACTCGACCGCCTTTCCGGAAAGTTCTCCTGCGTTTCCATTTCTAAGCGCAATTGTGGGCAGTCTGCACAATGTGGCGCCCGAAAGGGCAGATGAGGTCCTCGCGATACTTGGTCAGTATGAAGTTCGCTTGGTTATAGACCAAGACCTTGAGAGGGTTTTCCGCGCCAGAATCACGGATGGCCGCCGAGATCTACGCTGCTCCATCTATGGTGCTGAAGTGGTCTGGGCCGCTTCCTTAGCGTACGTAACGGTCCATAAGCAATTCAAGGAGAATGTTGGCGAGAGCATCCGTTACGCAGACCACTTCGCTACGAGGTGGGTCCCTCTTCTACTTGATTTCGCTTTTAACCGCCGCATTGCGCGAAGATCAAAGGAGCCATGGCCAGGGGACCTGCCCACACCTCGATTCCCAGTGGACGGACAAGAAGTGGATGTGGTACCACTGGCCACTCACCTTTGGCTGATGGCCTTGGCATGGATTCTCCACCACGAACTGACGCACATACGTCTGGGTCACCTCGATCGCGGTGATGCGCGAATTGACGATGAGATCGCTGCTGACGAGGGCGCCACCGATTGGCTCTTGCAGGGCGTGAGGGATCCCAATGCACAACTCGTCCGAAGTTTGGGCATAGCCATCGCGGTGGTTACACTTGCCGGCTTCTCGCTTCACAGAGGCATGCGGTCCGTGCAAGGTAACCGATCACATCCTCCTGCAGGAGAAAGAATCCTCCGAGCTCTAAGCCATCCAACCTTCGACGACGACCATCCTGCACAAGAGCTTGCGTTGATCGGAGCGAAGATGCACCTGGATAGCTTTGACGTTACTGCTCCGCAAGGGCCCTTCGACACTTCCTCCGACTGTCCTAACGCGTATTGTAGGATTCTGATCGATTGGGAACTCCGCCGGAGTTGAAGGTCTCGCCGTCCGCGTCATACGAGGCCCGCTCTCTAACACCTATAAGGCCTCCGGTGTCAAGTCGACGTAGCTCTACACCATTAGGAAGTGCGCTGTCAAGAGACGATACCTCACCCCTCGCGGCGAGCTCAGCTCGCCGCTGCCGGTGCTAGCCATCCCCTTGCCTTCCTACGCCGTCGGCTTGCGAGCGGCGTCTGCCGGTCGTATCAGCATGAGCGCAACGCGCGGTGGCGTCCAAACACCATTATGGGCTCGCCCGCTCGGCACCGTTGAGTCCGAGCGGTCGCCTCGCACCGAGGCGGTCCCAGATACGTCGTTGGCACAACGCCGGGCTTCCCAATCAAGGCCGGTGAGCCCCTCGCGGGCCGCATCACCTCCTCGTACAGTGCGTAGTGCAGCCGCATCACGGCCGGGTGGACGCCGTGGATGCGGACGATATGGTCGTCGTCGGGCACGCGGTCGTCGGGCGGGATGTCGTCCTCGGGGACGTACGGAATAAACGCCACGGGTAGGTTCGCCTCGTCGCCGAAGATTCAGTATGCAAGGGACACGGTACAGACTGCGCAAGTCTTCCCGCGAGGGATTGGGGCGGTTCCGGTGTCGCGGCAGCGCCGAGCGTCCTGCCGATCACCTGCCGGCCGCCGCGAGCGCCCGGCGAATGGTTTTCCGCCGGCGGCGCGCCGCCGGCCAGCACGCCGACGCTGGGGTTGGTCGCGCTCGTAACCGGACGCAAGGCGTGCGCCCGCGTCCATCGGAGTCGTGGTCGTATCCACGCCATGCACATGAATCAACGGCTTCTGACGTCAACGCTCGGCGGCTCCGCGCTTGTTAGAGCGCGACGGCCGCGAGTATTCTTCGTCGTTCATCCCAGAGGGAAGTATGCGGAGCTTTACTGCCGTCGTCGAGCGAGATGCGGACACCGGAGTGTATGTCGGGCATGTGCCTGGCTGGCCGGGGGCGCACTCCCAGGGAGCCACCGTGGATGAGCTCCTAGCCAATCTCAAGGAAGTGGTGGAATTGCTGCTGGAGGACGGGGAGCCGCAATTGGAAGCAGAGTTCGTCGGCACCCACACGGTTCATCTCGCCTGACGAGTGGGCTCGATCCCCGTTCTGAAGCCGCGGGAGGTCGAGCGTCTATTGCTTGGCCGCGGCTTCGCGCTCGCCCGGCAGCGGGGCTCCCATCGCCAATACCGTCATCCCGACGGCCGGACAACCACGATACCCTTCCACGCCGGGCGTGACATTGCGCCCACCCTCCTGCGGAAGATCGCCCGGGACATCGGACTGTCGGTGCAAGAACTGGTTGGGGACCGGTAGCCGCCCTGTATCTAGAACCGATTGAGTTTGCACGCATTCTGATCGGGGCGCCAGCTCGATGCGGTCTGGGTGGAGAACACCGTTCCTTGGTCGGAGCGGCGTCCCGAGGAGGCGGCGGCAGGGCCCGAATAGTCGCGAGTGGGGCAGCACGACGACCCCGAATCATGCAAGGACGGGCGCCGGAGCCAGGGCACCCTTCGCCGATGGCTGGATTCACGGCGTGCGTGACCCTAGCCCGCCGTCACGCCCTCCAACGCCCGCTCCGGTCGGCGATCAACACGTCCGTGCCCTCGAGCCCAACCGATATGCGAATGAGCCCCGTGGGCAGCCCTCGCCGCGCAAGGGAGTCGGCGTTGTCGCCCATGTTGGGCGAGATCACCACACTCCCCACCCCACCCCAGCTCACGACGATGCGAAAATGCCGGAGCGCGTCGATCACCCGCGCCACGGTAGCGAAGTCGCCACGCACCAGCTCGAAGCTGAACACCCCGGCATACCCGGAGAGTTGACGGCCGACGAAGGCGGGGTTCGCGGCAAACGGCTGCGGTGTCCGGATGACGTTGGGATTGGTGGTGCTGGTGACGGGACGCTCGGCGCCCTGGCCTATTTCGGCAGAACGACCAGCCGCTCCAATAGGAACTCCCCCACCGAGAACTCCACATCCTCAGGTACCTCTACGAACCACGGCGCCACCGCGATGCGATAGACCCCATCCGGGAGCGAATCTCCGAGCATTCGGGAAGTCGGCACCCATTGAACGTGAGCGTACTGCCCCTCTCCCGGGACGGTGACAGTGAACCCCAGGGGACCGGCACAAGACCACGGCCATCGCTTTCCGTCCCAACGCAACTGCCCCCCGCATCCGGCACGTCGTATACGCGGGGCACAAAAAGGACGGTGCAAGCGCCATCTGGTGTGAGTTCGACATCCTCGGACTGCCGGTTCTCGATCACCAGTCCGTAGTCGAGCGTGTCAAGACGGAACTCCGCCCACGCGGTAAACTCCAGTTGGTCCGCCGGATTGGAGACGAAGTCCAACAGGCCGCAGGCTCCCAACAGCAACCCGATGAGGGCGGGAACGAGCGACGGCCAGAGCGTCTCGACGAGGCGCCCTGCCCTTTCTGGCGACGCTGGGATTGGGGCGGGCACTGAGACCCTACTCCGTGAAAGTGAAGGTGTTCGAGAAGATCGCGTGCTCCTCCGGGGTGTCCGTGTTCCAGAACCTGAGTCGGAATCGATACGGCACCCCGGGTCCAAGAACCCATGGCTCATCGTCAGCGGGACTGAATACATGTGGGGCGACTGAAAACTGAGCCGCGCTACGAGGACGAAGGCGCACCAGCTTGCAGGGGTCGGGGGGGGGGGCGATGTCAAGTGTGAGGTACGCAGCGTCTTCCCATTCCCCGTCGATTTGCCGTTGTATTCGCACAAAACATGGGGAGTAAAGGAACGTATCGAACGGGTGTCGATTGTTCAGTTCCAGCCCACTCATGTCGCCGAAAGTGTACGACGTCCGGTCCGTTCGCAGTTCGAGGACATCCTCCGGATTCGCGATGTCTGTGCACGCCGCTGTTATGAAGATCATGGCCGCGACGCGTAGCCTCCGTGTGTTCATGTCGGCTCCCTTACGACTCGCGTCCTAGACGTGCGACCCAACTCCGAAACCCCCTCGCGCAGGATACTCTGTGGTTCCAGCCAAGGTCACTCCGCGATGAACTCGATATGAGCCTCATCCTCGCCCAGCTCATAGAGAATGTCGCCGATGTTGCTGGCAAAAATCACCGGACAAAACTGGGTCTCATTCTCCTCCCAGCAGACTCCCGAACTGTCTGTGCTGTGCATACCCCACTGCATCCCACGGAGTTCGACGTTGGTGCCGGAGAGGATCTTGAAGACCGGTGCCCCGCTATCGCCGCCGCCAGCGATGACGACGTTGATCTCCATCGAGCACCGCCTCGTCGGCCCGATGGGGTTGCCACCGCTCATCGGTGTGATGTCTTCGCACCCGTCGATGACCTGACCCCCGCTCCAACCTGACGTGGTGCCGACCTTCTCCAGAACCTCCCCAGTAACCGAGTATCCACGGATCCGAGTTATCGTAAAGCGGGGGTTGCTTGGATCGATATTTAGGTACCCGAGGTTTCTGGTCGTGGTTCGGGCGATCTTGCCCAGCGCGTAGGAGGCCTCGCTCTGGTAGAGACCGATGGCCGCGTCGGAATACCGGCATCCAAAGTTAGGGTTGCTTGGGCATGGATCGAGCGGGGGATCAATTGCCTCGTTTCCGATTAAGTTGGTCCACGGGAGCAACACGCTGTTTTGCCAGAACCAGAACGGCGGATTGAATGAGACCTCGCCGTAGACTTCCGTACAGTGTGAGTTCACGAGGAAGCCGTGTTGCCCAAGCCGGTATAGGTTGGGGCCGAGCGTGCAGAAGCGATCCGCGCCACCGAGAAAAAACGCAACGATCACGCCAGCAGGGACGGGCCGAATCCTGCTAGTGAGGTATTGGGTAGTGGCAACGTCCCGCCCAGTCACCAGCTCGACAATCACGGCGTCCACCGGGATGCCTGCCGCGCGAGCGGCGCGCTGCACGGCCACCTCCTGCTCCGGACGCCCAACACCGATGACAATCCGATTACGCGGGACGTTGATACTCGCGCGCGCCGGGGTGATGGGGATGATCTGAAGCAACTGCTCGAACCAACCGTACAGCTCGTCGTACGCGTAGGTGCCTACACGTATCCGGGCACTGGCTAGCGAGAATGCGTCGCCGCCAGGTTGAGCGAGGCGCGTTTGGATGAAGGGTTCGCTGTCGAGGGCTGCGAGCAGCTCGCCGTCGCGTCCGGCCTCCGCCGCGATCACCTCCAGCACTCCGTCGCCGCCGATGTAGAGCCCCCCGAACTTGCCGGGGAGTCTCCGCGCCATGGCGGCGAATTCATCCCGAATGGTGTACGGGCGACCGATGGGTCCCGCGTCACCCTGCGCCACCTGGGCTATGATCGGTTCTTCTGACGGTTCCAGTGACGTTTGGTCAGCGCAGGCAGCGACCGCGAGCACCGTCAGCAGTCCAAGCGCCGGTCGTTGCGGGAAGATCCTCCCTGCGCATCGCGGCACGTGACGACGGGTCGGGATTGGCATGGCTCCTCCTCCTTCACTGGACGCACTGTCTCTGGGAGGCGGGAAGTCCCCGTTGGGGCGATGAAGCCCACCTTGGACCCTCGGTGATGAAGCACGGATGAACCCTGGATTAAGACGGCTACGGAGTCGGGATTACGCTGTGGCCGCTCGTGCTGGTGCGCGGGCGGCAGGTGCTCACCCACCGCTGCGGCAGGAGTCTTCCGAGACTCGGGACAAAGAGACCAGCCACGGCAGCATTCGCCGATGGCTGGATTCACGGCGTGCACGACGCTAGCCCGGCGTCACCACCGCCAGTGCCTGCCCGAGGTCGGCCATCAACACGTCCGCGCCCTCGAGTCCCACCGATATGCGAATGAGCCCCGATGGAAGTCCGCGACGAGCCAGCGACTCGGCGTTGTTGCCCATGTTGGGCGAGATCACCACGCTCTCCACCCCGCCCCAACTCACCGCGATGCGAAAGTGCTCGAGTGCGTCGATCACCCGCTCCACCGTGGCAAAGTCGCCACGCACCAGCTCGAAGCTGAACACGCCGGCATACCCCGAGAGTTGACGGCCGACGAGCGCGGGGTCCGCGGCAAACGCGGGATGATACACCTCGCGCACCGCCCGATGACGGCGGAGAAAGTCCGCTACCCGTAGACCGTCCTCGGCCTGTTGCCGCATCCGCGTCGGCAGCGTGAGAAGACCCCGGTGGAGCAACCACGCGTCGTGCGGCGCCAGGACGCCACCGTGCAGCAGGAACGCGCGATAGAAGATCCGCTCCAGGCGCTCCGCGGTGGTGACGACCGCGCCGGCGACGAGGTCACTGTGGCCACCGAGATACTTGGTCGCCGTGTGCACGACGACATCGACGCCCATCGTGATCGGCTTCTGGAACAGCGGCGTCGCCCAGGAGTTGTCGATGCACGTGACAACGCCGCGCGAGCGCGCCAGCCCCGCGATGGCGGCGAGATCGAGCACGCGGAACAGCATCGTGCCCGGACTCTCCAGCCAGATGAGCTTCGTGTTGGGCCGAATGGCGCGCTCGACGGCGTCCGCCGAGATATCCAACAGCAGATCGTGCTCGACCCCGAAGCGCCGCAGCTGCTCGGCCAACTGCAAGGTGGGACCGTACGTCTGATTCACGAACAGCACGTGATCGCCGCTCTCGAGCAACCCCATCATCACGGCGCTCACCGCCGCCATGCCCGACGCGAAGCACTTGCACGCCTCACCGCGCTCGAGCGCCGCGAGTTTTCGTTCCACCGCCTCGATGGTCGGATTCTGCCCCCGGGTGTACACGTGGTGCGTGTGCTCCGACGCGAGCCCGTCAATCAGCCCGCGGAAACTGGGAAAGGCGAACAACGAGGTCTGCACGATCGGCGGCGACGCCGCGCCATTCCACGAACCGGGCGGGTCCTCACGCAGACAGATGGCGACGTCGGCTGGGTCGATGGATGGTCGGGTCACGTGATGGGCGGCTCGGCGTGAATGGGGCGGGTCGGTGCGTGGCGGGTGCAATCTGCAGCGTCGGTCGGTGGGGGGACAAGACCGCTACGCGCCGAACGCCGCGTCGAACGTCCCATCCGTGACCCGTGCCGGTCTTCTTGCCGCGCGCCCGTCAGACGCCGTTCATCAAATCTTCACCCACCCGTCCCCAGGTTCACCGAGCACAAATGTAGGGATGACGGGAGGTCGTGGGTGGACGTCCAGGGCGTCACGCAGTTCTAGCGCATGCCGCAACAGATTCCTCGCCTTGCGGTCATTTTCTTCCTCGCGCTCGCGGGGCTCGTCGCGGCACGCTGGGTATTGGTGCCCGACACGTTTGGGGACATCGGACACTATCGCGCCGCCGCGATCGACTCGATCGTGGCGCATCCCAAGAAGTACGCGGGGCGGGAAGCGTGCTCCATCTGCCATTCCGACGTCGCCGAGGTCCGCCTGGCCTCGAATCACGCCGGCGTGGCCTGCGAAGTCTGTCACGGACCAGCGGCCGATCACGTCAACGCACCGATGGACGTGAAGCCGACCGCTCCCCGCGAGCGCGGCCTGTGCCCACTGTGTCACGCGTACAACCCATCCCGGCCCACGGGTTTTCCGCAGATCGATCCAGTCGCGCACAACCCGATGTCCCCATGTATCGGGTGTCACGACCCGCACGCGCCCGAACCACCGGTCGTGCCCGAGGAATGCAGCGCGTGCCATGGGCAGATCGCGCGGCAAAAGGCCGTGTCGCACCATGCGGCCCTGCCGTGTGTGCTGTGTCATGACGCACCGGAAGAACACAAGGTCAACCCGCGTTCCTACCGACCGACAAAACCCGCGGATCGAGCCTTCTGCGGTGCGTGTCACGCGACGGGCGACTCGTCGGGACGCATTCCACAGGTGGACCTCGATTCGCACGGCGTGCCCTATCTGTGCTGGCAGTGCCACTACCCGCACCATCCGGAGTCGGGATGACGACACCCCAGACGGATCGACCCGACACCGGAACTGGTCCCGACTGCCCCGCGGTCGACCGGCGGGCGTTCCTGGCGGAGGCCCTATCCGTGGCGGCGGGCGCGGCCCCCATCCTGCTCCTGGGGACCCTCCGCGTGTCGCTGGCCGCAGCCCAGGAGTCAGGCAGTGCCGAGGCAGTCGAACGCCTCTACGCCATGGGCATCGACGTCGACAAGTGCATTGGATGCGCGCGGTGCGTGGTTGCCTGCAAGACGGAAAACGACGTGCCGAACGATCCGCGCTTCTTCAATACGTGGATCGAGCGCTACGTCATTCGGCAGGGCGACGTCGTCGAAGTCGACAGCCCGAACGGCGGCATCGACGGCTTCCCACCGATCGGCGAGGAGGGCGACGTCCTCCGCACCTTCTTCGTGCCCAAGCTTTGCAATCACTGCGCGAACCCGCCCTGCGTCCAGGTGTGCCCCGTGGGGGCGACGTTCATCACCGAAGACGGCGTGGTGCTCGTCGACGACGAGTACTGTATCGGCTGCCGCTACTGCATCCAGGCCTGCCCCTACGGGGCGCGATGGATGCATCCCGAAAAGCACGTGGCGGCGAAATGCACCTTCTGCTACCACCGGGTGAAGGACGGCCTCGTTCCCGCGTGCGTGGAAGTGTGCCCCACGAGCGCGCGCATCTTCGGCGAGGTCGAGGGCCGCGCCACGCCGCTCGCGCGGTTCATGCGGTTCAATGAGATCCAGGTGTTGAAGCCCCACCTCAACACCAAACCCAAGGCATACTACGCGAACCTCGACGGCGAGGTGCGATAGCCGTGCAGGGCTTCATCTACCCGAACGAGTTCGAGCTCCACTGGGGCCTGCTGATCGTTCTGTATCCCTACATCACGGGGCTGGTCGCGGGAGCGTTCATTCTGGCGTCGCTGGAGCGCGTGTTCAACGTGAAGGAAGTGCAGCCAACGTACCGTTTGGCACTCCTCACGGCGCTGGCGTTCCTGCTCTTCGCGCCGCTGCCGCTGCTCGCACACCTGGGCCACCCCGAGCGGTCATACGAGATATTCCTCACGCCGAACCGCAAGTCGGCGATGGCCATGTTCGGCTTCGTGTACGCGTGGTACCTGGCCGTGGTGCTGCTGCTCGAGATCTGGTTCGACTACCGCAAGGACCTGGTCACGTGGGCGCAGGAGTCCACTGGGGTGAAACGGTTCATGTACCGCGTACTGGCCCTCGGCACCACGGATATCTCGGAGAAAGCGCTCAAGTTCGACGACAGCGCCGGGCGGTGGATCACCGTGATCGGCATTCCTTCCGCGTTCCTGCTCCATGGCTACGTCGGGTTCATCTTCGGGTCGATCAAGGCGAACCCGTGGTGGAGCAGCGTGCTGATGCCCGTGGTATTTCTGTTCTCGGCGATCGTGTCGGGCATCGCGCTCGTGCTGTTGCTCTACATGATCACGACCATGCTGCGGTGGCGTCGCATCAACATGGTGTGCCTCGACAAGCTCGCCCAGTTCCTGTTCTACGCCATCGTGGTGGATTTCTCACTCGAGGCGCTGGACTTCCTGCACCGGCTGTACGAGTCGGAAGAGTCCATCGAGATCCTGGGTCAGATGATCGAGAGCCGCTTGTTCATCAGCCTCATCGTGCTCCAGGTGCTGCTCGGCACCGTGATTCCACTGGTGACCCTGGGGCTCGTGTCACCGGGCTTGCGGAAGGACGGCTTCGTGCGGATCCCTCCGGAGCTGCGGCAATTCGTCTACTTCGTGGCCGCGATCCTGATCCAGATCGGCATCTTCAGCATTCGCTGGAACGTCGTCATCGGCGGGCAGCTGTTCTCGAAGAGCCTGCGTGGTCTCACCGTCTATAAGGTGGAGCTGCTCGGCCTCGAGGGACTCGCCATGACCCTCGCGCTGCTGTTCATGCCGCTCGTCGTGCTGTGGGTTCTGGTCAAGGTGCTGCCACCGTGGGACCCGGCCGAGCAGCCCATCAGTACGGCACAGTTATAGGGACGGGCGGGCGGGCAGGCGGGCAGGCGGGCGGGCGGGCGGGCGGGCCGGCCGAACGGAAAAGACCTGCACAATCGAAGACGATCGAGGACGATCGGAGACGGGGAGTGCCGCTCCGGTACCTTGTGCGTTGAATTGATTACTCGGCCGAGCCGAGCGTATGTTACCGTTGGGACATGCCCGTGACCGCGAAACTGTCCCGCGAATTCTACGACCGGCTCGGCGACAAGGTGGTGGACGAGCTGGTGGGATTGCTCAACGACGTGGACGCATCGTCGAAAGCCGAACTGCGCGATCTGAACGAGCAGAACTTCCGTCGTTTCGAAGAGCGCATGGAGCGACGGCTTGCGGTGCTTGACGCGAGTTTGCGGACCGAGATGGCCAACCTGAAGGCCGAGTTGATCAAGTGGATGTTTTTGTTCGGGCTCGGTACCGTGGTCACGATGTTGGGGGTCGGGCGGCTGCTCGTCGCTCAGTAGGGCTCACCTCGCACCTCGCACCTCGCACCTCGCACCTCGTATCTCGTACCTCGTACCTCGTACCTCGTACCTCGTACCTCGTACCTCGTACAGCATTCTGCACTCCGCAATCTGCAATCATCAGTTCCCCAGTCTCCCTTTCAACTCCTCGAACCAGTTCTCCACGACGATCACTTCCGTCGGATCGGCAGTCTCCATGAACCGGAGGAACACGAACCGTTGCCCGTCGGGCGCGACGTCGTACTGATGCCGGTTCTCGGCGGTCAGGAAGTTTGTGACCGAGAACAGGACCGTCTGTCGTCAATGTTCCCGGAATCGTAGAGCGGCAGGATGTTCGGATGCTGGAGATTCGCCGTGACCTTGATCTCGTTCAGGAACCGCTCGCCACCGAGAATGGCGGACAGCTCCGGTTTCAAGACCTTGATGGCCACCTTACGGTCGTGCTTCAGGTCCTGCGCCAAATAGATCGACGCCATGCCCCCTTCGCCCAAGTGCGAAAGGATCTGGTAGCGATCGGCCAGCGCGGTACTCAATTGTTGGGTAATCGTCATGGGCGCAGGTCCCGACGCTGAAGCGTCGGCTCGGCGTCGCTAAGCGGCGGCCTGCCCTGAAGGGCAACGAGCCTGCGTCCTTCAGGACGCGTCGCCATGCGCCGAGCGACGGCTTGAGCCGTCGAACGGTCGGCCAGCGCCGTCGAGAGTTGGGAGGTGAACTCGGTCATGAGAGTGCAGAGTGCAAAGTGCAAAGTGCAGCGTGCCTGTCCGCTACGTCCAATCCGGATTCCGCAATCGGCACTCTGCAATCTGCAATCATCGGTTCCCCAGTCTCTCCTTCAACTCCTCGAACCAGTTGAGCACCACGAGGTAGCGCGTCGCCGGGACGCCGCTCGCCGCCGCGGCCGCCGGCTCGGGCGAGCCCTCGGCCACGGTGATGACGAACCGCTCACCATCGGGATGGAGATCCCAACTGTTGGAGCCGCCGGTGATGTCGGTTCCGAACACGTACTCGGGCTGGTGCACCACCACGCTCGGCGTGCGCTCGATCCGCACGCTGAAGAGTGAATCGATCGTCCTCCCGCCGCCGGCCCGCCAGAAATACAGCAACGACCCGTCAGGCGACCATCGTGCGCCGGCCGCGTCGCCCCCGAAGGACACACGGCGTTTGCCCGCCGGGACCGGGAAATCCTGCAGCCAGATTTCCTCTTCGCCCGTCTCTTCAGACGAATAGGCAACCAGTTTGCCGTCGGGTGACACGCGGGCCACGAACTCATCCCACGGCGCTTGGAGAAACGGTCGCGCGGTGTCGTCGGCGAGACCCGAGTGAACGAGTAGGTCGAGCTGCTCGTCCAAAGCCTCTACCAGAATGGTATCCTCACGGAACCAGTGGCTCACGAACAGGCCACCGGGACGAGACAGCACCAACTCGGCCTCGCCGCTGTTGTCCGCCGCCTTGACGTAGATGTCGTCGCCCGACTCTCCACGGTCGGAGTTGAACATCAGCCGAGTCCCGTCAGGCGACCACTCCGGATCGTCGTTGTCTCCCTCGAACGTGATCTGTGGGTTGGTGCCGGTTAAGAGATCGTAGGTGTAGATATGCGATTCACCACCGCGGCCGGCGAACTCGTACGCGATCTTGCGACCGTCGGGCGAGAATCGCGGATCGAAGTTCACACCGGACGGATGCCGTATCGTATCGATTGCCCCCGCACGGTCGACAATGAGGAAACGAGTCTGGAGACCTCCGGTGCCAAACGCCACCCCTTCACCCTCCAGGTGCACGAGGATCCCGCGACGGGACACCGAGTAACCGCGGCGGACGTTGCTGAAGGCCACGCGGTTGAGTACGCGTCGTGGTGGGCCGGTGACTTCCCGCGCGTCCAGATCGAACGGGACGGCGAACAGGCCACCGCTGGGCGGCGCATACAGGACATGGCCGGTGGCCACGTACGTTGCATGTCGCCCCTCGGGCACGATCACCCAGGACGAATCCGACTCCAGGTCGAGGTATTCGATGGAGCTGCCGCCGGCCCCGCCAGGAACGATGAGTGCACCGCGCCCGTCGGGAAGAAGATGCGGGTTGCGCCCGCTCGCCGAGATCGTGTGTTGCCGTGGAACCCCACCGGTGGCCGAGACGGTGAAGATGCCCTGTGGACCGGTAAAGACGATCACATCGTTCTCACCCCAATGGGGGTCGAACGGGCTGATGGCGTCGTCATCCACCAGCGTCAGGGCCCCACCGCCCGCGACGGCAACCTTGACCAGCGTGTTCTCGCTGTTGTCGCGAAACACCAGCCACTGACCGTCGGGTGAGAACGACGGAAATCGGCCGTTGTCGGTATCGGGGACTTTCCGGAAATCGGCTTCACCGATCCGCCGCAGGTAGATGGCTTGCTCGCTTCCCACGGTGGCGGACACGGCAAGCATCGATCCATCGGGGGATATGACCACGTCCGCTTGAGAACTCGGCACGATGCTCCCCAGACTCAAATCGAGCCGCGTGATCGTTGGTGCGTTCGGAGATCGCATCCAACCGACGGCTGCCATGACGACCGCCACCACCGCGACCATCGATACGCCGATGAGCAGGCGCTTGCGGCTCCTTGCAGGCTTCGCTTCCTCGGCCCCGGTCGCGGTGGTCGCCGGTAGCGTAAACGCCGGGTTGGTGAGGGCGTCGGCGAACGCGGCCGCCGTCTTGAACCGATCCGCCGGCATCTTCGCCAACGCCTTCCCCACTGCCGCCGCCACATGCCCCGGCACCGTGTCCCGCACCGCCGTCACCGGCGCCGCCTTCTCCGTGATCACCTTCGCCACGATCGCCTGCGCACTGCTCCCCGTGTACGGCGGCTCCCCCGCCAACATCTCGTACAACATCGCCCCCAACGAGTAGATGTCGCTCCGCGCATCCAACTCGCGATCCCCCATCGCCTGTTCCGGACTCATGTAGTGCGGCGTCCCAATCGACAGCCCCGTCTCCGTGAGCCTGGTCCCACTCGCATGACTCACCGCCAGCGCGATCCCAAAATCCGCGATCAGCGCCTGCCCGTCGTGCAACAGCACGTTCTCCGGCTTGATGTCGCGATGAATCACCCCCTGCCGGTGCGCGTAATCCAGGGCTGAAGCGACGGACCGCGTGATCTCGATCGCCTCCGTGATGTCCAGCTGTTTCTCGCGGTTCAGCTTGTCCCGCAGCGTGTCCCCTTCCACGTAGGGCATGACGTAGAACAGGAACGAGCCCGCTTCCCCACTGTCATGCAGCGGCAGGATGTGCGGATGCTGGAGGTTGGCCGTGACCTTGATCTCCTGGAGAAACCGCTCCGCCCCGATCACCGCCGCCAACTCCGGGCGCAGGACCTTCAGCGCCACCTTGCGGTCGTGTTTCACGTCCTGCGCCAGGTAGACCGTGGCCATGCCGCCTTCGCCCAGGTGCGAGAGGATCTGGTAGCGGTCGGCGAGCGCGGTACTCAATTGTTGGGTAATCGTCATGGGCGCAGGTCCCGACGCTGAAGCGTCGGCTCGGCGCCGCTTCGCGGCAGCGTGCCATGAAGGGCAAGGAGGCGCCGTCCTTCAGGACGCGTCGCCATGCGCCGAGCGACGGCTTGAGCCGTCGAACGGTCGGCCAGCGCCGTCGAGAGTTGGGAGGTGATGGTCATGGGCGCAGGTCCCGACGCTGAAGCGTCGGCTCGGCGCCGCTTCGCGGCGGCCTGCCCTGAAGGGCAAGGAGCCTACGTCCTTCAGGACGCGTCGCCATGCGCCGAGCGACGGCTTGAGCCGTCGAACGGTCCGCCAGCGCCGTCGAGAGTTGGGAGGTGATGGTCATGGGCTCTCAGCTGTCAGAGTGGCGATTGGCCTTTGCAGATTGGCGATTGACGATCAAGCGATAGCGCAGGTCCCGACGCTGAAGCGTCGGCTCGGCGCCGCTTCGCGGCAGCGTGCCCTGAAGGGCAAGGAGCCTGCGTCCTTCAGGACGCGTCGCCATGCGCCGAGCGACGGCTTGAGCCGTCGAATAGTCAGCCAGCGCCGTCGAGAGTTGGGAGGTGATGGTCATGGGCTCTCAGCTGTCAGAGTGGCGATTGGCGATTGCAGATTGGCGATTGACGATCAAGCGATGGCGCAGGTCCTGACGCTGAAGCGTCGGCTCGGCGCCGCTACGCGGCGGCCTGCCCTGAAGGGCAGGGAGTCGGAGTCCTTCAGGACGCGTCGCCATGCGCCGAGCGACGGCTTGAGCCGTCGAACGATCGGTGAGGGCGGTGCTCAGTTGTCGGGCAGTCGTCATGGCTAAGGAACGGAAGTGACGGTGAAGGACGGTTAAGGACGGACAAGGCCGGTAAAGGATGGGGGACACGGTCGGGGACGGCAAGAGACGGGAAGAGGGAAACCATCTTGATCCCCTGCCGTCTTCTACCGTCTCTTGTTCTTTACCTGCTTTTCACTGAAAATTGATCCATGCACGCCGCGCCACCTCCCAAGCGTCGCTACGCCGAGAGGCAGTTCAGCAAATCCTTGCCGAGCGCCGATGCGCGCGCGCGTGTGTGGGCACCGGCCATCCTCGGGGGCATGGTTGGACTCGTCTGGTTTGTTTGGACCGGAATGCACCCAGTCATCATCCCCATCATGGCCGTGGCGGCCGCCGTGATCGTCCATCTGGTGACCGGTGCGGCGGGATGGCTTTTTTCCGAGGGTGTGTTCGGTTCGTCGGGTAGCGGTACGCCGTACAAGGGGGGCTACTCGCAAGCCGAAGCTCACGCGGCACAGGGTCGCTACGAGGACGCGATCACGGCCTACGAGGCGATCGTTGCCGAGGCGCCGAGCGACCCCGAACCCTACTTGCGGATCGCGAGGCTGTATTGCAACGAGCTGTCCCGACTCGATGACGCCGCCTATTGGTTCCGCAAGGTGCGGCGCGAAGCATCCTTGCCTTCGGCACGCGATCTCGCCGCGAGCCGCGAGTTGATCGAACTGTACCTGGGTTCGGAAGACAGGAACCGCGCGGTCCCGGAGTTGGCGAGGATCATCGAGAAGTTCCCCGATACGTCCGAGCGTGCATGGGCCGAAGGACTGCTCACGGAATTGCGCGCGAGCAGCGCCTGATTCGAACCAGTGCAAGCGCACGCACCTCCACCGCGACGGCGCTACAGCGAGCGCTCATCGAGTAGCGACTCGCGAACCGCGACCGAGCGTGCCCTACGCTGGCTCCCCGCGATGTTGGGTGGCAGCGTGATCCTGGCCGGAACCGCCCTGCCGCTGGTGGGAATCTTCCCGTGGTCTTGGTTGAAATACTACGTGGTTGCGGGCGTCGTGCTCGCCGCAGTCTCCTTCGTCGTGACGGGGATCTCGAATCGCTCCGCGCGGCTGCTGGGCGACGCGACGTTCGGCCCATCCGGGAGTTCGACCCCCTACAAGGCGGGCTTCTCCAGGGCAGAGACCCTTGTGCAGCAGGGACAGTACGATGCCGCCATCGAGGCGTATCAGGCCGTCATTGGGGCCACGCCCAGTGTTCCAGAGCCTTACCTCCGCATCGCCCGCATCTACCGCAAAGAGCTGAGGAAACCGGAGGACGCCGCCTACTGGTACCGCAAGGTGCGTCGGGAGGCTCACCTCGCGACACGCCAAGACCTTGCCATCAGCCGCGAGCTCGTCGAGCTCATCCTTGCGTCCGACAATCGCGAGCGCGCCATCCCGGAACTCGCGCGGATCGTGGACAAGTTCCCCGATACCCCGGAACAGGCGTGGGCGGAGGGACTGCTCGCCGAACTCAAAGCAGCGGGGCCTCGAGAGGACTGACTCGCCCGACCGCCTTACCGCCTGACCGCCTGACTCGCCCGACCGTCCGACGCCCTACGACGCTGCCTCTTTCAGCAGGTTCCGCGCGATCACCAACCGCTGGATCTGGTTGGTCCCCTCGTAGATCTGCGTGATCTTCGCGTCGCGCATGTACTTCTCGATCGGGTAGTCCTTGCAGTACCCGTAGCCGCCGAACAGCTGCACGCAGTCGGTCGTGACGCGCATCGCCACGTCCGTCGCCATCAGCTTGCACATCGCCGAGACCTTGGTGATGCTCTTGGCCCCCGAGTCGATGAGGCGCGCGGCGTGATGGACGAGTTGGCGCGCCGCTTCGATCTGCGTCGCCATGTCCGCAAGCATCCACTGGATGCCCTGGAACGCGCTGACCGACTGGCCGAACTGCTGGCGCTGACGCACGTAGCCCATGGCCAGGTCGAGCGCTCCTTGCGCCAACCCCACCGCCTGTGCCGCCACACCCGGACGGGCGCGATCGAGCGTGATCATCGCGTGCTTGAACCCGCGCCCCTCGTCCCCACCCAACAGATTGGTCGCGGGCACGCGGCAGTTGTCGAGGTGGATCTCGACGACGGGCACGCAGCGGATGCCCATCTTGTCCTCGTGCTTGCCCACACGGTACCCCGGCGCATCCTTGTCCACCACGAAGGCCGAGATGCCACGCGCGCCGCGATCGGGGTTCGTCACGGCAAAGATCGTGTTGAACGACGCCACGGCCCCGTTGGTGTTCCACTTCTTCTCACCGTTCAGGACGTAGCCGTCACCGTCCCTCGCCGCGCGCGTGATCATCGACCCCGCGTCGGACCCCGACTCTTTCTCCGACAGACCGAACGCGATGAGCTTCTCGCCGGCGGCGATAGATGGGAGCCACCGCTCCTTCTGTTCGTCCGTGCCACCCACAATGATGGGGAACGAGCCCAGCGCGTTGACCGCGTAGGCGACGCCCATCCCGCCGCACGCGCGAGAGAACTCCTCGACGACCAGGCAAAGCTCCAGGACGCCCATCCCCATGCCGCCGTACTCCTCGGGAATCCACACGCCGGACAGTCCCGCGTCACGGATCGCGTGCTGCACCTCCCAGGGATAGGCTTGCTCCTCGTCGTATTTCGCGGCGACCGGACGCATGACGGTCTCGGCGAGTTCGCGCGCGCGCGCGCGCAGTTCCTGTTGTGCTGAGGTGTGAACGGAATCGGCCATGTTATCGCTCGCTATGGAGAAACTCCCTCACGCCAACCCACCCGGGCCGGAATCCGCATTGGGAGCGGACATGTCCTCAAAGATAGCAGATTGGGGATGCCGCGCTGCGGGGACGACGACGCCTCGAAGCACCGCAGTCCGTCGCTAGCGCTTCCCCTCCAATCGATAGCTCTTCCGCAGACGCACGCCGGGCTCGACGTCAAGCGTGTCAGACACGGAGCGATACCCGTCCTTGACCAACTCCAGAATGTGCGTGCCACTGGAGAGTCGAAACCCCACGATGGGGGTCTCCCCGACATGCCGCCCATCAACCCACACGCTCGCCACCGGTGTGGACGTGATGGTGACCCTCGCGTCGTCGCCCCCCACCTCAGCGGCCGTGGGTGACGGCGCCGGCGGCGCTGTGGCAGCCGGCCGCGGTCCCGGCTCCGGCATCGGTGGCGGGCCACCTTCTTGTAGTTCGTACGTGCGCCGCAACGTCGTCCCGCCGAGGATGAGGATCGTGTCGGTGACAGGAAGGAACCCGGCGCGCTCGACCCGCAGTATGTGCACCCCGCTCGTCAGCGCGACATCCCGCAGCGGCGTCTCGCCCACCAGATCGTCATCCACATACACGGATGCGTAGGGCCGCGACGTGACCATGAGCAGGCCGCCCCCCCGGTCGAGTATCGTCTGCGCCGCCGTCTTCTGGAGCACGTACGATCGTCGCAGCGTCCCGGTCGGACGCACCGTGACCACGTCGGTCACCGATTCATACCCTTCGCGCTCGAGCAGGAGCTCGTGCTCTCTGATCGCCACCTGCAAGTCCGCAATGGGAGTTTCCCCAATCGGCTCCCCATCGATGCGGAGCGTCGCTCGCGGTTGCGCGTCGATGGTGAGCCGCCCTTCCGATACGTCGGGCGCCACCACGGTCGCCGCCGCGACCGGCGCGGCGGCCACCTCTCGGCGCACACCCAACTCCGACGCCATTGCCTGCAACGTCACGTTCAACCGATCGGCCTCGGGATCCGACAGCTCGAGCATCACCACCTTGGGCGTTTCGTCACCGCAGTCGAGTTCGCACACGAAGGTGAGCGTGCGCCGCTTGTCCACGTGCACCCGAGCGGTGAGCGTGGTCGCGACGATCTCGTCGGCGGCGACCACCACCCCGTGCACCTGGAGCCAGAGCAGCTCGTGGAGTTCGAGCGCGGTGACGGGGGTGATCAGCAGGCTGAAGTGCGAGCCCACGTCCCCTACGCGCAACTGCACCCAATCCGCGCGCGGTCCCACCGCTCGATTGCTGTGCAAGGCGCGGACGAGCACCGGCTGGCCCTGTACCTCGAGTTGCGTCGAGAGACGGATCGTCCACTCCGGAGGGGCGTAGTCCTGCGCCGCCGCCCAGGACACGCCGCCGCCAACCGCCGCCATCACTATGAGGGCGACCCGCATCATCGGGACACTCCAATCGAAACGTTCACAGCGTCCAAGATGGACAGCCGGTCGCGTCAAGACCAGTCGAGCGATTTCATCTTGCAAGTATGCGCCAGGGAATGACGCGAGACCGTGATCCTGGTCACCGGGATCCATGATCACGGTGAGCCACAAACCGGAGCGGCCAGTCGGCGGCCTTGGAGATCCCGATCCGGCCGGTCACCAGGCACGGAGCGATCTCGTGTCTGCTGGGCCTCGTGATCCGGACGGGTCCGCGGGCCAGCGAGGCGCCGTCGGTGGCCCTGGTGATGCCGAGGGCTTGGCACACCCGACCCGGACCGGCACACAAGAGGCGACGCGTGCCGGTCCCACGTCGCCGGGCCATGGTGGCCAGTCCCGCGACGGGGTCGAGCGCGCGAACCAACACCGCGGCCGGGTAACCTTCATGCTCCGTGACAACGTTGAAGCACCAGTGCAGGCCGTAGCTCCGGTAGACGTACGCCGTACCGGGAGCACCGAACATCGAGGTGTTGCGCGGCGTGCGGCGGTTGCCGAACCCGTGCGCGGCAGGATCGTGCGGGCCCACATACGCTTCCACCTCGATGATGCGACCGGCGGTACGCCGATTATCGACCGTCGAAACCAGGTAGCACCCCAGAAGTTCGCGCGCGACCCTTTCGGTGTCGCGCGCGTAGAACTTCCGTCCGAGGGCCCGTCCCAGCAGCATCAGTCCTTCCCGCTGTCCTCCATTCCGCGCATGGCCTTCTGAAACGCCGCACCCATGCGCTTGAGCAATCCGCCACCAGCGTCATCGCCACCGGTATCCGCGGGCGTCGACGGTGGGGACGACACGGGAGGCGGCTCGACCCGCGGCTCGGGGGCCGGCGGGCGGGGCGGGCTGGGCGGGCGCGGCGGTTCCGGCGAACGTGACTCCTGCGGTTGCCGCGCTTGTGCCATCGTGGCCGGAGCCACCTTGCCCACGTCAGAGGCGATCGCCGGTCGTACCGGCCGCGCCCGTCCCCCGCGCCGCGGGCCGACGGCTCGCGCTCCGGACGGCGAGGGCTTGGGCGGCGGCTCCACCGTCTGCTTGGCCGACGGCTCCATGGAGCGCTCCGCGCCACCCCGAACACCGGGGCCTCCCGCTCCCGCACCCCCCTCACCACCCTTCGCGCCGCGCCGATGCCGGGGGCTTCGTTGGCGCCCACCGCCGGCACGTTCGTCCCTTGCCGCCGTCACCGTGGCGCCGGCCGACCCATTACCGGCCCGTGGCTGATCCGTGGACGCGTCCTTTCGGGTCGCGTCGCCCCCTCGGGAGCGCGGTCCCCGCGAGCGGCGCGCTCCAGCCGCGCGCGGGCTCGGTTGGCCGGCGGCCACATCGTCCGTCTCGACCCCGCGCGTATCCTTCCGCTCCGCCGCGGGCGCCGCCTCGGCCGCGGGCTCCACCGTCGCGAGGTCCGGTGCCTCGGTTACTGCGCCGGGGTTGAGCTTCATGACATAGTCGTCGTCCTGCTTGACCAACTCGATGAGGTCAGCATCGTGCGCCTGCCGCAAGAGCCGCTGGAATCGCGGGCGGTCGAACAGCGGATCGCCATCGGCACCGAACAACTCCATCATCTTGGCCCGCGCACCATCGCCCGTCACGGATTCGTCACCAACGGCACCGAGCACCAGCAAGGACTGGCGCATGAGTTCGAACGCTTCGGCGAGCGTCAAGCCGCCGGCCGGCCGGCTCTTCGCCCCGCCCCGCCGCCCGCGACGGCTGCGTCCTCGAGGCTCCTTCGCTTCGGCACGCACCTGCTCCTTCAGCTCCTGCTCTTCCTCGGGCGATACATTGGCGTGCCGGCCAAGGTCCACCGCGGACTGCCCGTTCTCCAGCTTGATCAGCGAAACGAGACCGCGCTTTTGCGCTTCGGTCATGAACTTGCTGAACCGACTGAAGCCCGCATCCTTCTCGTTGAACGTGGGGTCAATGGACTGCATCACCTGCTTCAACCGGTCCGACCGCATCACATCTTCGTTCTGGCGCATTTGCACCACGGCCTCCACGACCAATTCCCACGGGTCCTTGGTCACGAGCTCCGTCTCGTGCTCCTTGGTGAACCCCGTGAGCTCGTTGTAGCTGTAGTACTCGTCGCAATTCTGGATCAACAGGTCGCTCGAGGATTCGCGGATGCCCACACCGATCACGTACTTCCCGTACTCCTTCAGCTTGAGCACGAGGCTCGAGAAGTCCGAGTCTCCCGACAGGAGGATATAGGTCCCGATCTCCGGCCTGGTGAACACGAGCTCGAGCGCATCGATGGCCAACCGGATATCGGTGGCGTTCTTCTTGTTCGAGCCGAACGCGGGGGCGAAGATGAGATCGATCGAGGCCTCCGATAACGGTACGATGTACTGCGGATAGCGCCGCCAGTCCGCGTACGCCCGCTGCACCGCGACCTTCCCTTTGATCATCTCGGAATTCATCAGGCGCCGGAGCTGGTTCTGGAGATCCGAACGGATCCCCATGGTCACGTTGTCGAAGTCGATCAACAACGCCGCATTGGGTGCGTGGACCATCGTTTCGTGGGCGGTCCGTCCGGACCGTCCCGGGTTGAAATCTCTCACGTCGTTTCCATTTCTCGTTCCACCACGCGCGCCAGCTCCCGTCGGATCACCTTCCCGTTCCCGGTTGTCGGGAAGGTGTCGAAGAAGCGGACCACGTCCGGAACTTTGTAGTCAGCAAGTTGCTCTCCGCAAAACTCTCGCAGCGCGTCGCCGTCGACCGCTGCCCCCTCTACCGTGACGACACACGCACAAGTCAGCTCCCCCAGGATCGGGTTGGGCACGCCGACCACACAGGCGTCGTCCACCCCGGGATGTGTGCGCAGCACGTCCTCCACCTCTCGCGGGAAGACGTTGTACCCGCCACGAATGATCTCGTCCGTTTGCCGCCCCACGATCGTCACGTAGCCCTCCGCATCCACGTACGCGAGGTCTCCCGTGACGAAAAACCCGTCCTTGTCCATGACACGGTCCGTCGCCGCGGGCATGCGGTGATAACCGATCATCACGTTCGGCCCCCGCACCGCGAGCTCGCCGACAGCTCCGGGTCCGTGCAGCATCCCCGTCGTCGCATCACGCACACGGACCTCGACGTCCGCGACAGGCCGTCCCACCGTCCGCTCGCGCCGGTCGAGCGCGTCCTCGAACCGTGTGACGGACACCGTCGGCCCCGTTTCGGTCAGCCCATACGCGATCTGCACGTCGTTCCACTCCCGGATCCTCCGCACCAGATCCACCGACACCGGACTCCCCGCCACGACACCCGTCCGGATCCTCGTGAGGTCCCGGCGGGCAAAGGACGGGTGACGCATCATGAGTTCGAACATCGTCGGGACCCCATGACACACCGTCACGCGCTCGCCTTCCAGCAGGTCGAGTGCCGCTCCCGGCGCGAACTGCTCGAGGAGAACCAGCGTGGCCCCCTCGACGAGTGACGACACGACAATCTGCAGCCCGAAAATCGTGAACAGCGGCACCGCCGCGAGGACACGATCCTCGGAAGACAGACCGAGCGCTCCGGCCACTTCACGGGCGGCGTGCAGCACGCTGCGGTGCGACAGCACGACGCCCTTGGGCTTGCCGGTGGCGCCCGATGTGTAGAGGAGAGCCAGCGCGGCGTCGTCACCGATCGGTTCGAACACCGGCGCACGACTGCGGCCACGGACCACGAGATCCCGAAACCGGCGGACCCGCGCATCGGGCCACGCGTCCTCCACACCCACGGTCACGACGTGACCCAGGCTCGGGAGGTCGGGCATCGCTTCTTCGACGAACTCGGAATACTCCACGTCGCCGATGGCGTCTGACGCGATTGCCAGCCGCGCATCCGTGTGCCGCAGCTGATACGTCAGCTCGTGGTACCCCAACGTGGGATGCAAGGGGACAAGGACGGCACCGAGTCTTGCCGTGGCGAGCATCGCCACAACCCACTCGGGCCAATTCGGAAGGTCCACGGCAACGTGGTCCCCCCGCTCGATCCCCAGCTCCCGACCGGCCGCCGCCAACGCGGCGGCATCGCGAACCACCTGAGCATAGGAGAGCCGGCGCGACCCGAACACGAGACACTCTCGGTCCGGTTGTTCCTCCGCCCGTCGCTCTACGAGTTCAGCGAGGTTCAGCCTGGCTACCACTCCTCACACAACCTAAGCGTACAAGGTACACGCCCGAGCCCCAGCCGAGAATCCCCGGCACTACTCACCCATCACCTTGACGATCACGCGCTTGCGGCGCTGTCCGTCCCACTCCCCGTAGAACACTCGTTGCCAGGGACCCAGATCGAGGGCGCCGGCCGTGACTGGCACCAGCACCTCATGGCCGACCGTCAGGCTCCGCAAATGCGCGGCGGCGTTGTCTTCCCCCGTCTCGTTGTGCCGATACCGCGTCGGGTCCCAGGGAGCCACCGAGTGCTCCAGCCAGTGGAGAATGTCGTGCCACAGTCCCGACTCGTGGTCGTTCACAAACACGGAGGCAGTGATGTGCATGGCGGACACGAGGACGAAGCCTTCGCGGATCCCAGCGGTTTCGACGCGCGCCAACACCTCATCAGTGATGTCGATGATCTCTTGGCGCTTCTTCGTGGAAAACCACAAATAGTCGGTGTGGGTCTTCACGCCGATCCCACCAGTGGTGGGCTCACAAGCCGGCAAGTTGCTGCAGCGTGTCCTCACCGTAGAAGAGACGGATGTACTTCGTCTGAACGGGCGTGAGCCGGCGGACCGCCCACGTGAGGTGCACGAAGTGCGGCTCGGTCGGCACCGAGCGCAGTCGCAGCCCGCACTCGCGCAGCAGCTGGTTGCCCTTGCGGGTATTACAGGGCGAGCAGGCCGTGATCACGTTGGTCCATTCGTTCGTGCCGCCCCGCGACAGAGGCACCAGGTGATCGCGTGTCAGACACTCCCGGAACCCGAGCTCCGGTTCGGACCGACCGCAGAACTGACACCGATACCCGTCCCGCGCGAACAGGAACGTGTTGGTCACCTGGCGACGGAATTTTCTCGGCACGTGAACGAAGCGCACGAGCCGGATCACCGACGGTCGCGGCACGGCGACGCGGACGCTGTGGATCATGCGATGCCGGTCGGCCTCCACGATCTCCGCCTTGCCGTCGATCACGAGGCGGAGCGCGCGGCGGACGGGAACCAGTGTGAGCGGCTCGAATGAGGCGTTGAGCGTAAGACAGCGCACCATGATCCTCCCAATGCAGTCACCGATGGCGCCTGCATAAGCTATCCAGCGTCGTAACTCATGACAATGGGAGGAGTTAGCGGTTCAGCCCCGCCGGTGATGCAACGTTTCGGGGGACTTGGGCGTCTTATGGGTAGTGGGCGGTGAAACTCGCCGACCACTTCCTGCGTTGGGATCAAGAGAGTATGGGCCCGGCGCGTCGCACCTTACCGCCAGGTAGGGGAGTCGTCTTGAGGGGGACGACGACAGGGATCACAAACCCGCGCGGCGCGTTGACGCCCGAGAGCGAGCCGGACCGCATGCGCGGAACGGCTCGTTTCTTTTGCGGGCACGACGGCGCGGCAGACTCAGGTGCGCGCCGCGAACTCCGTGGCCAGCCGCTCGATTTGATCCACCACGGATGCGCGCGACGAACCGCCAGTCGACGCGCGCCGTTCGATGGAGGCTTCCCAACTCCCCAGACCCGCCACCGCGTCCGGTAACACCGGATGGAATGTGGTCAGCCGATCCGCCGGAAGCTCGGTCACCGCCACACCGACATCTTCCGCCGCCTGTACCGCCGCGCCCACGATGCCGTGCGCTTCCCTGAACGGGACACCCACCGCGACCAGCGCGTCGGCGAGATCCGTCGCGAACAGCGCAGGATTCAGCGCCGCCGCCATGCGGTCACCGTCCGGGGTCATGCCCTCGACCGCCCCCCGGAGCGCCGGGAGCAGCAGGGTCAGACGGTCCATCGCGCCGAACAGCATGCGCTTGTCGTCCTGCAAATCCTTGCTGTACCCCGCCGGCAGGCCCTTGAGCAGCGCGAGCACTCCGCTCAAGTCGGCGGCGATCCCCGCGACCCCACCCCGAGCCAGCTCCAGGACGTCGGGATTGCGCTTCTGCGGTAGGAGGCTCGACCCGGTACAGTACTCGTCGCTCAGACGGATGAACCCGAACTCGCTGGTGGAGTAGGTCAGCAGCTCTGCCGCGAGACGGGACAGATGCGTCGCGACCATGGCGCCGGCAAAGAGAAGGTCCGCCACGAAATCGCGATCGCCGGTCGCATCGAGCGCGTTGGGGGCCAGCCGGTCGAACCCCAGCTGCTCCATCAAGCTCGTGCGATCGATGGCGAAGGCCGTCCCCGCCACCGCGCCGGACCCGAGCGGCAGCTCGGCAGCGCGGTGGCGAACGTCCGCCAGGCGGTCGCGGTCTCTGGCGAGCGGCCACGCGTGCGCCAGCAGCACGTAGCCCCACCGCACGGGCTGCGCAGGCTGCCCGTGGGTGTAGCCCGGGAGCACCAGATCGATGCCCGCGCGCGCCTGCTCGAGCAACGCGCGGCCGAGCGCCGCGACGTCGGCGGTCAGCGCGTCCACCGCCTCCATGACCCACAAACGAAGATCGGTCGCGACCTGATCGTTGCGCGACCGACCGGTGTTGAGCTTGCCGGCGACGGCCCCGACCTCCTCGTACAACAGGCGCTCCACCAGCGTGTGGACGTCCTCGTCCGCCGCCGCGTCGGCCGCGCCCACGGCCAAGCGCGCCGCCACGCGATCCAGCCCCTGCTCGAGAGCGTGGGCCTCGTGCGCGGTGAGCACCGTCGCGCCCCCCAACGCGGCCACCCACGCGCGTGCGGCGCGCACATCCTGCGGCCACAGGCGGATGTCCACCGGGAGACTCCAATTCAGTCGCGCGGCGGCGCCCGCCGGCGATGCGGCGAAGCGCCCACCCCAGAGACTATGCGTGTTCGGCGGCCCGTCGCCCGCCGCAGCGCTCACGCCACGTCCTCGAGGGTGGTTGCCCGGCGTGGCGGTTGGGGCCCTTGGAGCGACAGGCCGAACAGCTTGATGAAACCTGCCGCATCGTGCTGGTCGTAGTCCCCGCCAGCGCCGAACGACACGCGCGCACCGTCGTAGAGCGAATACGGGCTCGCGCGACCGATCACCGCCACGGTGCCCTTGAGCAGCCGCACCGTGACCGCGCCGGTCACCGGCCGTTGGGTCACGTCGACCAACGCGTCGATCGCTTCCCGTTCCGTCGTCCACCAGCGCCCCTCGTACACGAGGTCCGCGTAGCGCAACGCGATCGCATCCTTGAGCGCGAGCGTGCGGCGGTCGAGGGTCAGCTGCTCGAGTGCCTGGTGCGCGGCGCGGAGCACCGTGCCACCCGGCGTTTCGTAGACGCCGCGCGACTTCATGCCCACGACCCGATCCTCCACAATGTCCGCGCGCCCGACCCCGTGCGCACCGGCCAACTCGTTCAGGCGTTCCACCAACAGGACTGGTGTGAACGGCGTGCCGTCGAGCGACACCGGCACACCCTGCTCGAACCCGATCACCACGTCGTCGGGGTCGTCCGGGGCTTCGCGCGGATCGACGGTCAGGAGAAACAGGTCGCTGGGCGGCGCGAGGGCCGGGTCTTCGAGAATCCCACCTTCGTGCGAGCAATGCCACAGGTTGCGGTCCCGGGAATACGGCTGCTCGGCGGTGGCCGCCACCTGGATCCCCTTGCGCTCGACGTACGCCAACAGATCCTCGCGACCGCGGTACTGCCACTCCCGCCAGGGCGCGATCACGTCCAGGTCGGGCGCGAGCGCCCGGTACGTCAACTCGAAACGGATCTGGTCGTTCCCTTTACCCGTGCAGCCGTGTGCCAGCGCCGTCGCGCCCGCCGCCCGCGCGGCCCGCACCTGCCCGGCGGCCACCGGCGGGCGGGCCATCGCCGTTCCCAAGAGGTATGTCCGGGCGTACACCGCACCGGCCTTGAGCGTGGGAAACACATACCCCGTGACGAACTCTTCCCGGAGGTCCTCGACGACGCAGCCCACCGCGCCGGAAGCCTCCGCCTTGGCCTCGATGCCCTGGAGCTCGCGGCTCCCTTGACCGACGTCGGCGACATAGCACACCACGCGAGCGTCGTACCGCTCCCGGAGCCACGGAACGATGGCGGACGTATCCAGTCCGCCCGAGTAGGCCAGCGCGATGAGTGGGGGCATGGCGAGCTCTCTAGACTAATGATTATGCGTGTGGGTGCATAATCATACACCGTCCCACCGGGACGTCAAGCGGCGGGATCAGTCCTGTCCCGCCGCCGCGCGCAGGTGGCGCATCACCGCCCGGCGCGCGCGATCGGAGCGCACCACGAGCAGGATCGTGTCGTCACCGGCGATCGTGCCCATCACCTCCGGAAACCGCTGCCGGTCGAGCGCCATGCCCACCGTATTGGCGCTTCCGGGCGTCGTGCGGATGACGACGAGGTTGCCCACCCCCTCAATGCTCAGCGCGAGCGCCGGCAGCAGTTGAGCCAACGCCGGCGACAGGGTGGCGCCGGGCGCCGCCGGGCGGTAGGACGATCCGCCCTCTGGATCGCTCACCTTCACGAGACCGAGTTGGCGGATGTCCCGGGACAACGTCGCCTGGGTCACCGTGAGCCCACGGCGTGCCAGCATCGCGCGCAGTTCCTCCTGACTCGCGATCCGCTGCGTCTGTACGATGTCGAGAACCGCGGCTTGCCGACGCGTCTTCATGCGTGCCAACCCCTTGGTGCGGGCCCTGCTCAAGGATAGTCACCCTGCGCCGAATACACACAGCGACCGGCCACAAACGTGGCGAGCACACCGCGCTCGCCACCCTCCAGGATCCGGTCGGCGAGCCCCGCCGCTGAGGTCTCTGACCCGATCGCGCACGCGACGACGTCCCCCCAAAACCCCGGATTCAGGAGTCCAATCCGGTCGCCCATGAGCGCGCCACCGCCCCACGCCACGAGATCGAGTGCCTCGACCGGGGACAAGCCGGCGAGCTCCGCCGCCGCTCGTGCCTCGGCCAGGATGTCCATCGTTTCCACGCTGGCAACCGAATCCGTGCCAAGCGCCACCGGCACTCCAGCGCGCAGGAGATCACCCAACGGCGCGACCCCATGGTTGTGTCGCGCGTTGGATCGCGGGCACGCGACCACGTGGGTGCCGGTCTCACGCAGGACGGTCACGTCCCGCGCCGTCAACTGTACGGCGTGAATCGCCCAGAAGTCGGGTCCGAGGACCCCGAGGCGGTGCAGTTGCGCCACGGGCGACGCCGCCCGCGGCGGGATCGGCAGCCCCCGCCGCCGCCACAGCTCGGCGAAGGGCCCGATGCCCTCCACGACGAACTCCCATTCCGCCCGCGACTCGGCCACATGCCCGGCGAGCCGCAGGCCGCGCCCGCGCGCCCAGCGAACCGCGCGGCGGTAGAGATCCGGACTCACCGAGTAGGGCGCGTGCGGTGACACGCCGACCCGGATGCGGGGCGCGCCGGGCGCGGCCGCTGCCACGGCGCGGGCGAGATCCTCAGTCGCAGCGGCGGCGGCGTCCGCGCCCGGCGCGATCACCTCATGAAAGTAGACGCCCGCCCCTCCCAGCTCCTCGAGGGCTCGGAGCGAGCCACCCGAGGTCCCCGTATCCATGACATACGTGGCACCGCAACGCCACGCCTCGGTGAGCCCGGCGCGTGCCGCCCCCACAAAGCCAGCGGCGTCGACCGCCTCCTTGGCACGACGCACATGCTGGATCCATGCGAAGAAGTCGTCCTCCCCGATCTGCCCGCGCAACCCATGCAGCTCGAGGTGGGTGTGGGCGTTCACGAATCCGGGCAGGAGCACGGCATCGGGAACGTGGACCACGCGCGCGCCCGGCGGCGCCGGCACGTCGGATTCGCGCCCCACCGCGGTTATGCGTCCCCACGAGTCGATGAGCACGGCACCGTCCCGGACCACCGCGCTCCGTGCCGGCCACACGACATCGGCGCTCAGACGGAGCGGTCGCCCAATCTCGCCGGTGTCGTCGACGCTAGTGACCGCCATGACCGCCGGGCGCGGGCGTGCCCGACGCGTCCGACACGCCGCGGCCGAAACGGTCGTGGATGGGACACACCTCCGTGGGTTCCGAGCCGGGCAGGAACCACTCCCAGTAACGAACATCCCGGGGGCAGAGCGGGTGGGCCAGATAGCCCGTGGTGTTGTCGATCTCGCGCGCGATGAGGCGGTCCGGACGTGGCCATGGCGCGGGAGACGCGCGGTGTTCGTACACCTCGCGCATGTACGCCGACCACGCCGGTGCGGCGAGCAGTCCGCCCTGAGCATTGGCTTTGATTTTGCGCGGCTGATCGAGCCCAATCCACACAGCGGTCACCATTTCGGGGGTGAATCCTAAGAACCACACATCGGTGCCATCGTTGGTCGTGCCGGTCTTACCCCCGGCCGGCGGCCGAAACCCCCCGCGCACGCGCACGGCCGCGGTCGCGGTCCCCCCATCGATCACGTTCTGCAACATCGACGTCACGAACCACATGTGTTCCGGGTCCATGATCTGCGTCCGGCGGACTTGCGGCTCCCACACGATGTTGCCCCGGGCATCCTCGACGCGGAGAATGCCGATCGGCGCCGCCTGCCAACCCACCGTCGCGAATGCCGTGTAGGCCGACGCCATTTCCATGGGGATGACGGATGCGGCGCCGATAAACAGCGAAGGGAACCGCGGCAGTGGGGTCGAGAAACCGAAGCGTGCCGCCTCACCCACCACCGCCTGGACACCGATCTCGAGCCCCAGACGAATCGCCACGAGGTTGCGGGACAGCGCGAGCCCCCGGCGCATGGTCATCGGCCCGTAGAACCGATCGTCGAAGTTCTGCGGCTCCCACGGCATCGTGTCGTTCTGCATGATGCTGATGGGGGCGTCGTCGATCATGTAGCCGGGAGTCCGTCCAGCGCGGATGGCGGCGGTGAATACGAACGGCTTGAACGTGGAGCCTGACTGGCGCTCGGCCTGAGTCGCGCGATTGAACTCCGAATGGCGGAAATCGCGCCCGCCCACCATGGCCCGGACGTAGCCGGAATCCGCGTCTAGGGTGATCACCGCACCCTGGAGATACGGCGTTTGCGTGAGCTTGGCCCCTTCACTCCCGGCGCTCTTCAGGTACTCGTCGTAGCTCCGGTGGCGATACCGGCCGAACTCTCCGTTCTCGATGCGCTCGAGCTGTTCGGCCAGCGCCCGCTCGGCCGCGAGCTGCATATCGATGTCCAGCGTGGTGTACACCCGATAGCCACGTTCATACAGCGCGTTGCCGAAACGCGCATAGAGCTGCTGGCGCACCCACTCCACGAAGTAGGGTGCAACATCACTGAAGCTCTCGCGCGTGCTGAGCTCCACCGGATACGCCTTCCAGATCTCCGCCTCGTCGGGGGTGAGGTAGCCTTGATTGCGCATCAAGTTCAGTACGAGGTTGCGACGCCGAAGGGCATTGTCGGGATACCGCCGTGGGTCGTAGGTGCCAGGAACGTTCGCGATCGCCGCCAGCAAGGCGGCTTCGGCCACGTTGAGCGCTCGCGCTGACTTCCCGAAGTATCGCTGGGCGCCAGCATCCACCCCGTACGCGCTGCCGCCGAGATAGATCTGGTTCAAGTAGAGCTCGAGGATTTTGTCCTTGCCATAGGTCCGTTCGATCTCCAACGCGACCTGGATTTCCCGCAGCTTTCGCCGAGGGGTCTTCGTGGTGGGGAGCTTGTCGGGGAACACGTTGCGCGCCAACTGCATGGTGATGGTCGAGAAGCCCTCGACGTAGTCCAGCGCGAGCAAGACGGCCTTTGCAGCTCCCAAGGCACGGACGAAGTCGATGCCCGAGTGCTGGTAAAACCGCTTGTCCTCGACGGCCACGAAGGCCGCCCGCACGGTCGGGTCGATCTCGTCGAAGCGCAGCACGGTGCGATGTTCGACGCCGACCTCGCGGATGAGCCGCCCGTCCGCGGCATAGACCTTCAGCGCTTGGGTCGGACGATACGACTCGAGGACGCCGATCGACGGGCACGCGGCCCCGGCGCACGCGCGGGTCCATGAGCCGATGGCGCCGCCAGCGGCCAGTCCCACGCCCCCGATCAGGGCGACGATGGCGCGGCGACCCCATTTCGCATTCCACGCGGCGCGCCAGAGTGGGCCGAACTCCCATTGGGCGCGCCGCCGCCGTCGTGCGGTCTCTCCTCCGATCATGGTCGAAACGTAGTGGTGCCCCGGAACGCTTGCCACTATCCAACGTCTCCGGTAACGTTCGCGCGCGAACACGCGCCCGACCACCGCGGGAACTCACCCTGAACATGACCGACACCTACCTGACCGAACTCCACTGGCGCGGATTGATCCAGGATCAGACGCCGCAGCTCGCCGAGCGGCTGCGGGCGGGCCCGCTGACCGGATACGCTGGGTTCGATCCCACGGCGCCGAGCCTCCAGCTGGGTAACGTCGTGCCGATCATGTTGCTGGCGCATCTGCAGCGCGCGGGTGGCAAACCGTTGGTGGTGCTCGGGGGCGGCACCGGCCTGATCGGCGATCCGAGCGGCAAACGCGGCGAGCGCCTGCTGCTGGATCCCGCCACCGTGGAAGAGAATGTCGGTCGGCAACGCGGGCAATTCGAGCGGTTTCTGGAGTTCGGCTCGGGGCGCCATGACGCCGAGATGCTCGACAACGCGTCGTGGCTGTTGCCGGTGGACCTCGTGGGGTTCATGCGCGACATCGGCAAGCACTTTACGATCTCGCTGATGCTCCAGAAGGAGTCCATCAAACGCCGGATGGACGAAGGGATCTCGTACACCGAGTTCTCCTACCTGCTCCTCCAGGCGTACGACTTCCTCCACTTGTATCGCGCGCGCGGATGCGAGCTGCAGGTCGGGGGGTCCGATCAGTGGGGGAATATCACCGCCGGGATCGACCTGATCCGCCGGGTGGCCGCCGCCGAGGTGCATGGCCTGTCGGCGCCGCTCGTCACGACCGCGACGGGCACGAAGTTCGGCAAGACCGAACAGGGCACGGTGTGGCTCGACCCCGACCGAACATCACCCTACCAGTTTTACCAGTTCTGGATCAACCAGGACGACGGGGACGTCGCGGCGTTTCTCCGCATGTTCACGTTCAAGTCGCGGGATACGATCGACGACCTGCTTGCCCGACACGAGGGCGACAGGGGCGCGCGCTTGCCTCATCGCGCGCTCGCGCTCGATGTGACCGAGCGCGTGCACGGCGCTGGCGCCGCACGGAGCGCGGAGCAAGCCTCGCGGGTGCTCTTTGGCGAACTGGATCCTACTGGCGCGGATGCGGCCACGTGGGAGTTGCTGGCAGGCGAGATCCCGTGCCGTCGACTCGACCTTTCGGCCCCGCTGAGCGCGGTGGATCTCGTGGTGCGGGCGGAGCTGGCGTCCTCCAACGGCGAAGCGCGGCGGCTCCTGGCGCAGCGGGGGATTGCCCGCAACGGTGTGGCGCTGGATGCCGCCGACCTCACCGACCGCAGCCACCTGCTCGCGGGTCGTTATGTCTGGTTACGTCGCGGCAAGAAGACCGACGCGCTCCTTACGGTGGACGGATAGCCCTACAGCTCGCGCCTGATCCGCGCCGCCATCTCGTCCAGTTCCGTGCGCGACGCCTTGCGCGGGTAGGATTTGGGGAATCGCAGTCCGAACGCGTCGCCCGCGAATCGCGGCAGCACGTGCAGATGAAGGTGAAACACCTCCTGTCCCGCTGCGGCGCCGCTCGCCGTCCACACATTGAACCCGTCTCCCGCGACGGCTCGGACCGCGCCCGGCCCCACGCGGCCCGCCAGTGCAAAGAGGTACCCGGCGAGTTCGGCCGGACAGGTCGCGAGGTCACGCACGTGCTGCCGCGGCACCAGCAGGACATGACCGGGATGCACCGGGAAGAGATCGAGGAACGCCACGGCCCGTTCATCCTCAAACACTCGGCTGGCCGCCGCCCCCGCGACGATCTCACAGAACGCGCACTCGTCCACGACACCTCCTCACGCGCCAGGCCGCTTCCTCCCCGTCTCCCCCAGCATAATTTGTGCGGGGGGACTCCGTGAAGGGAACTCACATGTTGCGCGATCGTCGATACACCCTGGTGTTGGGCGGTGGCGGCATCAAGGGGCTCGCCCACATCGGCGTGCTCCGGGCCATCGAGGACGTCGGGGCCGCGCCGCAGGAGATCGTCGGGTCCAGCATCGGCGCCCTGGTGGGCGCGGCGTGGTGCGCCGGCATTTCGGCCCCCGAGATGGACGAGCTGGCCCTGCAGGTCACCCGCCGAGACCTCTTCCGCGTCGCCCATCGCACGATGGCGACCCAACGCATGCGTGCACCCGGACTGTATCGCCGGGAGCCGCTGCGCGAATTCATCGGCGGACTGCTGGGGGACGTCACGTTCGCCGAACTCCGGGTTCCGCTTCGGGTCAACACGGTGGACCTCAACACCGGCGAACAGGTGCTGTGGGGATCTGCGGGGTTCGACGACGTGCCGGTGGCGGACGCGGTGTACGCCTCCTGCGCGCTACCGGGATACCTGCCCCCGCAGCCGCTTCGGCAGCACCATTTCGCCGACGGGGCGTCGATCTCCAATCTCCCCATCGAGTGCGCGACGCACTGGGACCGCGACCTCATCGTCGCCGTGGACGTGGGGCAGTTCATCCCGCACAAGGAAGACATGGCACGCGTCGGATTCGCCGCCCTCTACGCCCGCGCGATCGAGATCGCGATGGGGACGAGGCGGGATGTCTCACTGCGCCACTGGTCGCGCCCGCCGTTGCTGCTCCTCAGCCCTCGTATCGAGCATCTGGGACTGTTCTCGTTCGATCACAACGCCTACCTGATTCGTGAAGGACGCCTGGTGGCCGAGGGCGCCTTCGCCACCCCGGAAGCCCTGCCCCACCCCGACGCGTCAGGGGTGATTCGTTATCGCCTCCCGGACGGCGTGACCGCCGCGCTCGCGTAAGGCGCTCAGGTCACCGCCAGCTGCAATCGGTACAGCTCGCGGTAACGTCCGTCCGCCGCGACCAGCGCGTCGTGCGGACCCTCCTCCACGATGCGCCCCCGTTCCAGCACAATGATGCGATCGGCCCGGCGCACGGTGGAGAGTCGATGAGCAATCACCAGCACCGTGCGATCGACGAACAAGCGAGCGAGCGCCTCCTGCACCAGCTGCTCGGATGCCGCATCGAGATGCGCGGTGGCTTCGTCCAGAATCAGAATCGGCGGGTCGCGCAACAGCGCTCGCGCAATCGCGATGCGTTGCCGCTCGCCCCCCGACAGCCGATGGCCGCGCTCCCCGAGTCTCGTATCGTACCCCTGAGGGAGTTGCGCGATGAACGCGTGGGCGTTGGCGAGCCTGGCCGCCGCCACCACCTGAGCACGCGAGGCCGACCGCCACTCCCCGTAGGCGATGTTGGCTTCCACCGTATCGTTGAACACGACTGTTTCCTGGCTCACGACCCCGATCGCCCTGCGCAGGGAGTCCCGGGTGAAGTGCGAGACCGGGACGTCGTCGACCAGCACCACCCCCCGCTGTGGCTCGATGAATCGTGGGAGGAGGTCCGCGAGCGTCGACTTTCCAGCTCCGGAGGGACCAACGAGCGCCACGACCTCCCCGCGCCCGATGCGCACGGTTACGTCGCGCAGCACCCAGTCCTCCCCCTCGTATGCAAACCATGCACCCCGCACCGCGAGGGTGCGTCGCAGCCCCGGGAACTCGGTCGCCGCTGGATCGTCCCGTTCCGGGGCCGGGAGATGCATCAACGCGAAGATCCGTTCCGCCGCCGCCGCCGCCTGGGCCACGAGCGCCGGGTACTGCGCGAGCTTCTTCACCGGTGAGAGTACGCGCAGGGACACGACCACGAAGGCGACGAGGACCTCCGGCCGAAGCGCTCCGCCACCGACCCACGACGTGCCGGCCGCGAGGAGCAGGAGAATCGCCGCCGCTCCGAGGGTTTCACTGACGGGGCCGGACAACATCGCGAATCGCTGTGCGTCGAGTGTGCGAGCCCGGTAGCGCCCCAGCGCCGCGCGGAACCGTTGTGACTCGTAGTCGGCGCCGGAATGCGCCCGGACTACCCGCGCCCCGTCCAGTGTCTCCACCAGCAGCGCACTGAGTTCCCCTCGCTCGGCGAACGCGGCCCGGGAGCTCCGCCGGACGTTGCGCAGCACGGGACTGAGCAGCAGCACGACGACCGGTACGAGCGCCATCGTCACCACGGTGAGCCGGAGCGAGAGCGCGGCGAGTATCGCCACATACACCACGAGCAACCCCAGCTGCCGTACCGCCGTCACCGCCGAACTCCCAACCACACCGCTCACGTGCTCGACATCGGCGGTGACGGTGGCGATCACACCACCCCGACGCGCCCCGATGACCACACCCAGTTGCGCAATTTGCAGTCGGTCGAACACGCCTTCTCGTAGATTGCTCGCGACGCCCTCCTGCACGACTCGGCCGAGGTACTCGCCGCCGACCTGCGCCGCGTTCTTGATCGCCACTCCACCCAGGATCAGGATCGCGACATTGAGGAGCGAGCGCCCCGGATCGGCGGTGTCGAGAAAGCCCCGCGTGACCCAGGCGAGCACCTGCTCGACGGCCGTGGGGACGTCCGCCCCCACCGCGGCGGCGCCGAACAGTACGCGCAGGAAGGGAATGAGGAGCGTGAGCACGAAGCCGTCGAGCACCGCGGCGATCGCCGCGGCAGCCGTCGCGGCCACGAGCAGGGTCCGATGGGGCGCGACGAGAGCGCCGAGGTGGCGGAGCGGCGTCACGTCACGCACGGGGCGTGAGCAGCGCCACGGGCAAGATGACCTCCTCGGGAGAAATGCCGCCATGCAAGAACGATCCACGGTAACGCGCCTGATACTCGCGCAGCTTCGTCGGATACACGAAGAAGTGATCGCCCGCCGCGAGGAGCAGCCGCACCCCCAACCGCATCTTCGGCAGGCCCCACGCGCGCAGGTCCTGCACCTCGATGGCCGCCGACCGGTTCTCCGCGCGGAGATCCTCCCCGAACTTGTAGCGGAGGTTGGCCGTCGCGTCGCGCTTGGCGAACACCGTGGCCGGCGTGCGACAGTGGATCGAGCCGTGATCGGTGGTGAGCAGCACCGGCACGCCGCGGCGTTCGGCTTCCTTGAGTGCACCGTACAGCGCGGAGTCCTGGAACCACGTCTTGGTGATCGCGCGCAACGCCGCGGAGTTCCTCGCCACCTCGTACAGCACCGGGTTCTCGGCTCGGCCGTGGGTAAGCTGATCAATGAAGTTGAACACAAGGGCGGTGGCGCCGTCCCGGGACAAGTAACCGGGAATCCGACGCAACAAGCTCTCGGCTTCCGACGCCGACGCGACCTTCTCGTACTGCGTCGGCACCGTGCCGCCCATGAGGTCGCGCATCTGCTCGGCGAAGAGCTCGGCCTCATGCGCGTTCAGGCTCTCGTCGTCGTGCTCACCCCACCATTCGGGATGACGCGCCTGAATCTCAAGCGGGTAGAGCCCGCTGAAGATGGCGTTCCGTGAGAACGGCGTGGCGCTGGGCACGATGCTGTAGTAGTGCGACTCCTCGAGGTCGAACAGCTGCGTCACGGCCGGCTTCATCAACTCCCATTGATCGAGCCGCAGACAATCCACCACGACGAACATCACCCGCCGATGCGCCCGCAGGAGCGGCACGAGAAACTCGGAGCACACGTCGACCGACAACGGGGGGCGGTCGCCACCGGGGTTCGCGAGCCAGTTGGGATATTGCGCCGCGAAAAACTCGGCGAAATCCGCATGCAAGCTCCGCTCGAACGCGTGCAGAGCATCCTTGAGCCCACTCTCGTCGCTCGGCCCCAATCTGGCGTCCCAGTGATACATCTCGACCACCAGGTCGATCCACTCGCGCCATCCGAGCCGGTCGCCACGCCGCTGCTCCAGCTCCCGAAACCGAATGACGAAATCGCGCGCCAGCCGCTGCTGCCGGATCCGATCCCCTTCCAGCAGTTTCGTCACGACCGAGAGGACCTGCCGCGGGTTGACCGGCTTGACCAGATAATCGTCCAGCTCGATCCCGATGGCCTCCTGCATGGTACCGGCTTCCTCGCTCTTCGTCACCATCACAATCGGGACCGCCGAGTCGACGGCCCGGATGCTCGCCACGAGCTCGAGTCCTTGCCGGCCCGGCATTTGTTCGTCCAGGAGGATCACGCCGTACGCCCGGCGCTGGAGCAAGGCCAGCGCGTCGTCCCCTTGCGCCGCTTGTTCTACCTCATACCCGTGCTCCTGGAGGAACAGCACGTGCGCGGCCAGGGATTCGACTTCGTCGTCCACCCACAGGACGGTCTTGGGGCGCGGCATACACTCTCGAGGCTGAGGCACGTCCGGGAACATCTCGTGGCCGGAGCCACTGCGGTAAAGCTACCACGCGGCCCCACACACCCGCGAACGGTCGACCTGGCCGATCACCCACTGAACCCGTAGTTTCGGCCCGATGCCTCATCTGGAAGACCGCGTGACTGGCCGTCTCCTTGAAGCCGAAACCGAACTGCTCGCGCAACTCGCCGGCGCGCCACGGGGCCCCCGACAGGACGGGACCTTCGCCGTGTGGCTGCTGTTCCGCTACTGCGACGGGCTCCTGCCGCCGGCCCCGCTCTCCGACCGGATCGCGCGGCGGAGACTGGAGCAACTGGAGCGCCGGTTGAGCAGCCTGTCCATGCCCGCAGCGCTCCGTCGCGGCGTCAGCGGCGCGTTCCGTGAATTGCGCGACTCACAGGCCGACGCCATCGCACTCGCTCTGCGTCAGCTCGTCGCGCCGTCACGGGAGGCTCTCGGTACGGCGGTCGGGACCGTCGTGGCTCAGGCCGCTCGCTTGGCCCGAGACCCCGACCCCCACGCACGAACCACCCCGTGAAACCCGCCGACCGCGTACCCCGCGATTCGCTCACCCACCTCGTGCGCCAGGTGGACTCGCTCCCCCGTGGTGATGTGGCACCGGACACGGTCCCGTCGGGATTTCCCTCGCTCGACAAGTTGCTCGGCGGCGGATTCCGCCAGCGGGATCTCGTGGTGATGGGCGGCGACGTGGGCGTCGGCAAGTCCGCGCTGGCGTTGGCCATCGGCGTACGCGTGGCCGCAGCCGGGTATCGAGTCGGGTATTTCTCCGGTGAAATGGACGAAGACCGGCTGCTCGAACGCGCCGTCGCCATCGAGTCACGGGTCACGATCGACGACATGCGCCAAGCCAAGCTCAGCGACCAGGCGCGCTCTGCGCTGGGTGCCGCCGCTCTCAGACTCCGCGACATTCCTCTCAGGATCTTCCCGATGGTTGGGCGCCAGTTCGACGAGGTGCTCGCCCCGGCGTGGGACGATGCACCCGCGCTCATCGTGGTCGACTACGTCCAATTGCTCCCTCCACCGACCAGCCGGATGACGCAGGAGGAGGACGCGGCTGCCACGATCCGGGCCCTGAAGGCTCTGGCCCTGGATCGCCACATCGCCTGCCTCGCCGTCGCCCAGCTCCCGCGTCATGCATCCGACCGGGAGGATCCTCGGCCCACCCTCGACGACTTCGGGACGCTCGGAGCGGTCAAACAGCACGCGGACGTGGCCCTGGGCCTCTATCGCGAGGAGATGTACAACGCCGAAGGGGGCGTCGAAGGGGCGACCGAGCTCATCGTCGCCAAGAACCGGAACGGCCCGACCGGTTACATCGATCTCTACTTTTACCAGCACTGCATGCGCTTCGAGGACATGCTGGATCCGGAGGCGTAGGTCCTAGGGCACCACCGCCTCCGCCTCGATCTCCACCAGCATCGCCGGATCGATCAGGGCCGAGACTTCGACCATGGTGGTCGCGGGTCGCACGTCGCCAAACGCTTCCCGGTGGGCTCGGCCGACGGCCTCCCAATGCTCGATGTTGGTGACGTACATGCGCGTGCGCACCACGTCGGCGAGCGAGGCACCGGCGCGCTCGAGCGCGACGCGGATGTTGGCGAGCGCCTGGGTCGCCTGCCGGTACGGGTCGCCGGCGCCCACCACGCGCCCCTCCGCATCCGTGGCGGTGGTGCCTGACACGAACAGCGCCTGGCCCACGCGCACCACCCGCGCGTAGCCGACGATGGATTCCCACGGGGTGCCGGACTGAAACGTCTCACGCATGGCGCCCACCTCCGGATCGCGCCAAGCGCCGCGCCGCCGATCGTTCGGCCTGTCGCACCCAGATCACCGACCCGATCACCACCGCCATCGCCGCGACGCGGTCCACGGACAGACGCTCGTCGAGCACCAGCCACCCCAGCAGGACCGCGACACACGTGTTCACGTACACGTGCGTCCCCAGGAACGTCGGCTGCGCGTGCTTGAGCAAGTAGACGTAGCTGGTGTAGGCGACGATGGATCCGAACAGGATGAGGTACGCCACCGCCAGCAGCCCGGCGCGAGAGAACTCGAAGCGCGCCGCCTCGCCGGTGACGACACCCGTCACCGCCAGCACGGCGCCGCCGACGCACATTTGCAGCGCCGCGTGCACGTACGGGCCCGTCTCCACCGGGTGGCGTTTCGAGTAGATCGACCCGGCCGCCCAGGAAAACGTGGCCGCGAGCAGGGCGAGCGCCGGCCAGACGCCCGCGGCCTGCAGGGTCGTCCCGTCTCCCAACGCGAGCCACACGGCCCCCGCGAAACCGACGCCCAACCCAACAAACTGCTGCGGGGTGGGCCGCCGCTCACTGCCCGGTATGACGGCGTCGAGCAGCGCCATCCACAAGGCGCCCGTCATCACCAGCACTGCTGCCAGGCCGGACTCGATGTACTGCTCCGACCAGATCACCAACCCGTTGCCGACGCTGAGCAACATCACCCCGACCACGGCCGCCGTGCGCCAATCGCGCGGACGCCGCGGGAACGGCTTCCTGAGGAGCAGTGCCACGACCAGTAGGAGCAACCCGGCGGTCAGAAACCGGGTGCCGCCGAACAGCGCCGGCGGCAAATGCTGAACGCCGATGCGAATGGCGAGATAGGTGGAGCCCCACACGAGGCTCACGATCACGTAGGCAAGGATGACGGGCGCCGGCACGTTGGCACAAACATAGTTGAGCCTTCAACCCGCGCGTATATTTCTTGTTTGGGTTCCATCACTTGGGTTCCGTCGGATGGGTGTATGGCCGGTCATAGCAAGTGGAAGCAGATCAAGCACAAGAAGGCCGCCACCGATGCCAAGCGCGGCGCGGCGTTCACCAAGCTCATCAAGGAGATCACGGTCGCCGCGCGACAGGGCGGAGGCGACCCGGCCGCCAACGCACGACTACGCACGGCCGTCGACGCGGCGCGTTCGGCCAACATGCCGTCCGAGAACATCGAGCGTGCGATCAAGAAAGGCACCGGCGAACTGGCGGGCGTGAGTTACGAGGAGGCGACGTACGAAGGGTACGGACCGGGCGGCGCCGCCATCATCGTGCTGGTGACCACCGACAATCTCAATCGAACCGTGGCCGAGCTCAGACACGCGTTCTCAAAGCACGGGGGCAGCTTGAGCGAGCCGAATGCGGTCGCGTGGCAGTTCACCAAGCGCGGGCAGATCGAGCTCGATGCGACGGTCATCTCCGAGGAACAGGCGCTGGAGGCGGCGCTCGAGTGCGGCGCGGACGACATGACCTCCGAGGACGATCGCCACCTCATCACGACCAAGCCGGAGCAATTGCATGCGGTGCGGGAGGCTCTCACCGCGCGCGGTCTCCAGCCGCTGGAAGCCGAGCTCGCCTTGCTGCCGAACGTGACCGTGCAGGTATCCGGCGAGGACGCCGTTCGGCTCGTGAAATTGGTCAATACCCTGGACGACCACGACGACGTGGCCAAGGTGTTCAGCAACTTCGACGTCGACGCGGAGACACTGGCAGCGGTGAACGGGTGACCGTTCGCGTGCTCGGCATCGACCCCGGCACCGCGGTGACGGGATACGGGATCGTCGAGCCCGCTCACGAGCGGCCGGGGCATCTCGTGGAGTGCGGGGTCATCCGTACCAACCCTCGGCAACCGCTGTGGCACCGGCTCGACGCCCTGTACCAGGGGGTGCGCGCGCTCATCGAGCATCATGAGCCCACGGCGCTCGCCTTGGAAACCGTATTTTACGACAAGAACGTGCGGACGACCGTCACCCTGGGCCACGCGCGGGGCGTGGTGCTGCTGGCCGCCGCGCAGGCGGGTCTGGACATAGCGGAGTTCCCGCCGGCCACGATCAAGAAAAACGTGGTCGGCACTGGTGGGGCCGCGAAGGCGCAGGTCGGATACATGGTGAAGCATCTCCTCAACCTGCGGGAAGCACCGAAGCCCGCGGACGCCGCCGACGGCGTCGCCGTCGCGCTGACGTATCTGCTCACACGGAGGGACCGCCCGTGATCGCCGCGGTCCATGGGACGCTCCTGCGCAAGAGCGGCGATCGCGTGGTCGTCGAGACCGCGGGTGGTGTGTGCTACGAGATCGCGGTGCCGCTAGGCGTCCTCGAGCGGATGCCGGCCGAGGGCCTCGCGGTGGGGCTGCGCACCGTGCTCGTGGTGCGCGAGGACGGCTGGGCGCTCTACGGCTTCGACGAGGAGGTGGAGCGCACCGTGTTTCAGCGGCTGTTGGGTGCGACGGGCGTCGGCCCGAGGCTGGCGCTGGCGCTCATGTCCACGTTGGGCGGAGCGCGGGTCGTGCGATCGATCAAGGACAACGACCTCGCGGCCTTGTGTACCGTGCCCGGGGTCGGCAAGAAGACGGCGGAGCGCATGGTCGTGGAGTTGAAGGACCGCTTCAAGGAACTCGCGGTGGAGGGTGCGGTCGTGGCCGCGCAGGCACCGGCCGAGCAGGCCGTGCAGGCCCTCACGAATCTGGGGTACAATGCGGCCGACGCCGATCGCGCCGTTCGACAGTTCCTCGCACAGCATGATGGTGCGGAGGCGGTTGACCTGATTCGCGGAGCGCTGCAACTGTTAACCAAGACGAGGTGACGCCGTAGCCCATGACGACCGCCGAGTGGCTGTGCACGAAGTGCGGTGCGACGAACCGCAAGCTGGTGGTGGGAACGCCGCCTCAACTCGAGGATCGGTGCGTTTCCTGCCGCACCCGGCACGTCGTGCGCCCCGGCCGGCGGCCGGTGCGCTGGGAAGCGACCGTGAGCAAGTGAACCGCCCCGAGATCACGACCCCGGAGGTGCTGCCGGACGAGCGGTCGGCCGACGCCTCGTTGCGCCCGTCGCATCTCGGGGAGTTCGTGGGACAGGACAACGTCAAGGAGAGCCTCCAGATCGCGATCGAAGCGGCGAAGGGACGCGGGGAGCCGCTCGATCACGTGCTCTTCTTCGGGCCGCCTGGGCTGGGCAAGACCACGCTCGCCATGCTGATCGCGCGGGAAATGGGCGTCAACATCCGGACCTCCAGCGGCCCCGTGCTCGAACGGGCCGGCGATCTCGTCGGCATGCTCACGACGCTCCGGCACGGTGACATCCTGTTCATCGACGAGGTGCACCGCCTGCGCCCGCAACTGGAAGAGTTCCTCTATCCCGCGATGGAGGATTACCGCATCGACGTGCGCATCGCCGAGGGCCCCAACGCGCAGACCATCCCCATGACGGTCGAACCGTTCACCCTCGTCGGCGCGTCCACCCGTTATGGCATGCTGACGCCGCCCATGCGGGCTCGGTTCGGCCTCGTCGAGCGCCTGGGCTACTACCCTCCCGAGGACCTCGAGAAGATCGTGGTGCGATCCGCCGGGATTCTGGAGGTCGAGATCGCACGCGAGGGAGCCGGGGAGATCGCCCGGCGCAGTCGGGGCACGCCCCGCGTCGCGAACCGATTGCTCCGACGCGTGCGCGACTATGCCCAGGTCCGCGCCGACGGCACGATCTCCGTGGACGTGGCGCAGGCGGCCCTCGCCCGCCTCAACGTCGACGAGTACGGGCTCGACGACATGGATGGGCGCATTCTCCGCATCATCATCGAGAAATACGACGGCGGACCGGTGGGGTTGAAGACCATCGCTGTCGCCGTCGGGGAGGATGCGGAGACCCTCGAAGAAGTGTACGAGCCGTTCCTGATTCAGCAGGGATTCCTGCAGCGAACGCCGCAGGGTCGGATGGCGAGCCCGGCCGCCTACCGACACTTCGGCTTCACGCCGCCGCTCGGCCGAACGGAGCAACCTTCGATGTTCGGCGACGACGGTGCCTGAGTACTCGCCGGCCGACTTCGACTACCCTTACCCTCCAGCCGCGGTCGCCCAGCATCCCCTCACAGACCGCAGTGCCAGCCGTCTCCTCGTCCTCGACCGATCGTCGGGTGCCATGCGTCACCGGCACTTCACCGACGTGCCGGACCTAATCGCGCCGGGCGATCTGGTGGTCCGCAACGTGAGTCGCGTCATTCGCGCCCGACTGATCGGCACCCGTGACAACGGGCGCCCGGCCGAGGTGCTCCTGGTGCGCCCCGACCCCGCCGGCGGCTGGATCGCGATGGTGCATCCCGGGGGGAAACTCAAGCAGGGACGCCGGGTCTCGTTCGGCATCGAGGCGCGGGTCACGATCGCGGCGGTGCTCGGCGGTGGGCTGCGACGAGTGACCTTCGACGGAATTGCCGTGGAACGGGTGATGGAGCGGTACGGCCACGTTCCGTTGCCCCCCTACATCGATCGCTCCGACGAAGAGGCCGACGTCCACCGGTATCAGACTGTGTACGCCAAGACGGATGGAAGCATCGCCGCGCCAACGGCCGGCTTGCACTTCACGCACGCGATCCTCGACCGGCTGCGGGACCGCGGCGCCACCTTGGCGGATGTCGTACTCCACGTCGGGCCGGGAACGTTCAAGCCGGTGGAGGTCGACGTCCTCACGGACCACGTGATGCACGCCGAGTGGTACGACGTTCCCGAAGCGACCGCGCGTGCCGTGGCCGATGCGCGGGCTCGTGGCGGCCGCATCTGGGCCGTTGGCACGACGACGGTACGCACCCTCGAAGCCGCGGCCACTGACGATCCGTCCACGCCGGTCGCTTCCGGCCGAGGATGGACCGACCTCTTCATCTATCCCCCGCATGCGTTTCGCGTCGTGCAGGGCGTGCTGACGAATTTCCACCTGCCTCGATCGACGTTGCTCATGCTAGTCGCGGCGTTTGCCGGGTACGACCACACGATGCAAGCCTACCGCGAAGCCGTGGAGCGCGGGTATCGCCTGTTCAGCTACGGGGACGCGATGGCGATCGCCGATCGTGTTTGAGTACGAGATTCAGGCGACGACGGCGCGGGCCCGCGCCGGGGTGCTCGCGCTGCCCCACGGGGCCGTGGAAACGCCATGTTTCATGCCGGTCGGTACGCAAGGGACGGTCCGTGCGCTCTCGACGGCCGACTTGGAGGCCGTCGGGGCCACGATGATCCTGGCCAACACGTATCACCTCCACGTCCGTCCGGGGGAATCCACGGTCGCCGGGCTCGGCGGCCTGCACCGCTTCATGGCTTGGTCCAAACCGGTGCTCACTGACTCGGGAGGGTTCCAGATCTTCTCGCTGGAGGGCAGCAGGCGGGTCACGGAGGAGGGGGTCGAATTCCGTTCGCACGTCGACGGGGGGCGCCGCCACCTGACGCCCGAGCGGGCCGTCGAGATCCAGTGGACGCTCGGAAGCGACGTGGCGATGGCGTTCGACCACCTGGTCCCCGGGGGAGCCGACGCCGCGATCGCGCGGGACGCTCTCGACCGCACGCGCCGGTGGCTGGAGCGCTGCCGCCGGCGCCATCAGGCGCTCGCGAGCGACGCGCCCGATCGGCAAACGCTCTGGCCTATCGTGCAAGGCGCCGGACACCGGGACCTGCGCGATCGTGCCGCAAGGGACGTTCTCGACACGGGGGACTGGACGGGCGTCGCCGTCGGAGGACTGGCGGTCGGTGAACCCAAGCCCGTGATGTACGAGGTCCTGGAGGCCGTCGACGAGCGGTTGCCCCGAAAGCAGCCGCGTTATCTTATGGGTGTCGGGTTCCCAGTGGACCTTCTGGAAGCGATCGCACGAGGGATGGATCTCTTCGATTGCGTGGCCCCGACACGGAACGGGCGGAACGGATCGGCATACACTCCTGACGGCCCCATCAACATTCGCAACGCTTCGTACCGGACCGACGGCGGTCCGCTCGATCCGCGCTGCGACTGTGAAACGTGTCGCACGTACTCTCGAGGGTACCTCAGGCATCTGTTTGTGGCCGACGAGTTGCTCGGACTGCGACTCCTCTCGCTCCACAACGTGCGCTTTCTGATCGCCCTGGCCGGCGAAGCACGACAGCGGATCGCGGCGGGCGACTTCGACCCGTGGCACCGCGCATGGATCAACCGATACACGACGGGACGAATGTGAACTCGATGCTGTTGGCCCTCAGTCTGTTTGCGCCCACCGGCCAGCCCGGTGGCCGCACCACGCTGCTGTTCTTCGGGCAGATGGCCGCGATCATCGCCATCTTCTACTACTTCTTCATTCGCCCGAACGCACAGAAGGAAAAGCGGCATCGCGAGCGGCTGAGTCGGATCAAGAAGGGAGATCGCGTCGTGACGGTTGGCGGGATCATCGGCGAGGTCGTGCACATCAAGGACGACGAGCTCACCGTGAAATCCGGCGAGTCCCGTGTGGTGGTGCAACGCGGACGCGTCGCCGAGGTCGTCGGAGACGAGTGATCGTGGCCCTCCGCCCCATCCACCTCCTCGGATCGCCCATCTTGCGGCAGGTGTCCGCCGCCGTCGGCACGGTCGACGCCACGGTACGGACCCTCGTGCAAGACCTGATCGACACGATGCATGCCGACAGCGGCATCGGACTCGCGGCCAACCAGATAGGGGTGGCCTCACAGGTGGCGGTGGTCGAGGTTGAGGATGGTAGTGAGCCCATCGTCCTGATCGACCCGGTGGTGACCGCGCGCGAGGGGCGGGAACGTGGCGAGGAAGGGTGTCTCTCGATTCCCGATCTGTTCGGCGACATTGACCGTGCCCGGCACATCACCTTCGAGACCACCACGCTGAACAACGAGCGCGTGACGTTATCGGCGGAGGGACTCGAGGCCCGCGCGATTCAGCATGAAGTCGACCATCTACATGGCGTGCTGTTCATCGATCATCTGAGCCCACTCAAGCGACGTATGCTGTTGGCCAAATGGAAGAAGGCCCGCAAGGGGAAGACGGGATACCTGAAGGAGGTCACGGCTCAGGACGAGCCTATGGCCGGGCGGTAACGTGCGATCAGTCTTCTTCGGCACTCCGGACTTCGCGGTGCCGTCACTCCGCGCCCTCGTCGGCGAGGGCTTCGACGTCGCGGCGGTCGTCACCCAACCCGATCGCCCGCAGGGGCGATCGCGCTCGACACGGATTCCGTCACCCGTGAAGCAAGTCGCCACGGACGAAGGGATCGACGTGCTGCAACCCGAACAGCCCAACGACCCGCAGTTCCTCGAGGAGCTGAGCGCGCTCCGTCCGGACATAGGCATCGTGGTGGCGTACGGCCACATCCTCAAACCCCACATCCTGGCCGTCCCCACGCGCGGCATGGTGAATGTCCATGCGTCCCTGCTCCCGAAGCTGCGCGGCGCGGCTCCCATCGTGCACGCGATCCTCGAGAGACTCGACACGACGGGCGTGTCCATCATGGAGATGGACGCCGGCATGGATACCGGGCCGATCCTCCATCAAGTGTCGACGCCGATCGCGACCGACGAGACGGGCGGTGAACTCACGGTGCGACTGGCGGAACTCGGCGCGCTCGCCCTGATCGAGGCGCTCGCCCTGCTCACCACCAACTCCGCGCTGCGAGTACAGCAGGACCATCATCACGCCAGCTACGCCCCGAAGATCTCACGCGAGATGGCACGTATCCGCTGGGAGGAGCCGGCCGAACGAATCGGACGGCAGGTACGCGCGTTCGATCCGGATCCAGGCGCGTGGACCAGTCTTGGACGGCGTGATATCAAACTGTTCGGACCACGGCTGGCCGACGATTGGGTCACGGATGACGCCCCAGGGCAGATCATCGAGACGGACCCTGCGCTCGTGGTCACGGCTGGGGATGGCGCGCTGCAGTTTCTCGACGTGCAGCCTGCCGGAAAGGCTCGCATGAGCGCCGTGGAATGGCTCCGGGGCCGCGGGGCGACCAAAGCACAGCGCTTCGGATGACCCCTGTGCCACGCGTGCACGCGGTGACGGACGACCGCGTGCTCGCTCACCGCGACTTCCCGGCCCGGCTCGCGTCCCTCCGCGGGGTGGATGACCTGGCGGTGCACGTGCGATCGAGAACACGCCCGGCCGCGGAACTCATGTCCGTGATCCGCAGGTGTCGCGAACTGGCGCTCACGGTGGTGGTCAACGACCGCGTCGACCTCGCGCTGGCCGCCGCGACCGACGGTATCCACCTGCCCGCCGACGGCCTCCCCACCGAGAGCGCACGGCGGCTGGCCGGTCCCGCCGTGTGGATCGGATGCTCCGCTCACACCCCGGACGAAGCGCGCGCCGCCACCAAAACCGGAGCGGACTACGTCTACCTTGGTCCCATATGGGCGACCGCGTCCCATCCACTCCGGCCGCCCCTGGGGATCGCCGCGGTAGCGGCGGTCCCCGACGCGCGCGTCATCGCCATCGGTGGCGTGACGGCGGCTCGCGCCCCGGACTGCCGACGCGCGGGCGCCCACGGCATCGCCGCCATCAGCGCCATCTGGGACACCCCCGATCCCGGCGCGGCGGCCCGTGAGCTCCTGCTATCTTTTCTCCATGGGACGGAGAGTGAAGCACAATGAGTGATGCAGGCATGATCACCGTGAACGGGCGTGCCCGGCCACTGGAGGCACCCACCTCACTCCTGCGCCTCCTCGAGCAGTTGGCGCTGGATCCGCGGGCGGTCGTGGTCGAGCTGAATCGCGAGATCGTGCGGCGACCCCAACTCGCCGATACGCGGGTCCAGCCGGGCGATCAGCTCGAGCTGGTGCATTTTGTGGGGGGAGGATAGTCATGGCCACCAGTGCGGCAACGGAGCTCGACACGCCACTCACGATCGCGGGACGGACCTTTCGGTCGCGACTCATGGTGGGGACGGGAAAGTACCGGAGCAACAGCCTCATGGGCGCCGCGTTGGATGCATCCGGCGCCGAAATCGTGACCGTGGCCGTCCGGCGGGTGGATCTCGATCGTTCCAAAGAGGAAGGGATTCTCTACCATCTCGACACGGCCAAGTACTTCCTGCTGGCGAATACGGCGGGCTGTTACTCGGCCGAGGACGCCATTCGCTATGCCAGACTGGCTCGGGAAGCCGGGTTCAACGAGTTCATCAAGCTCGAGGTGATCGGCGACCAACCGACGCTTCTCCCCGACACCGAAGGACTGCTGCAGGCCGCCAAAGCGCTCGTGGCGGAGGGGTTCGCTGTGATGGCGTACACCAACGACGACTTGGTGACGGCGCTGCGGCTCGAGGACCTGGGCTGTGCGGCCGTGATGCCGCTCGCGTCCCCGATCGGGTCTGGGTTGGGACTCGTGAATCCGTACACAGTTCGGACGATCAAACAGCGATTGGCGTGCCCGGTCATCGTGGATGCGGGTGTCGGGACCGCGTCCGACGCGTGCATCACCATGGAACAGGGTGTGGATGGGATCCTCATGAACACCGCGCTCGCCGAAGCACGGGACCCAGTGCGTATGGCCACCGCGATGCGGCTGGCCGTCGAGGCGGGGCGGGAGGCGTTCCTCGCCGGACGGATGCCTCGCCGCGAGATCGCGGTTCCGTCGAGCCCTACGACGGGTCTGCTGGACTGACCGTGGAGGCGGGGCGTGCGGCCCGCGAGGCGGCCCTCGCGATCCTCCAAGGCGTGCGGGCTGGAGACGGCTGGGACGATGTGCTCGCCGCGGCGATCGCTCCCCTCAAAGGTGACGACGCGCGGCTGGCCCACGAGATCGCCGCGGGCGTGTTGCGGATGCGCCGCCCCCTGGACGAGCGCCTCTCCGCGCTTGCGTCGGCGTGGGAGACGACCTCTGACGACCTCAAGGATCTGGCACGGATCGGGGCGTTTCAGTTACTCGTGCTCGATCGCGTCCCGCCGTACGCGGCCGTGCAAACCACCGTAGAAGCCGCGAAACATGCCGTGGGGGTGGGCGGAAGCCGGTTCGTCAACGCCATTCTCCGCCGCCTGGCGACGGGCGGCGCCGTGACCACGGATTTCGCCAACGGTTTTGCCACACACCCCGACTGGCTGATCACGCGCTGGACCGCGCGGTTCGGCGTCGAGGCGACCGCTAGGCTGCTCGAGCACAACGATGAACGCCCCGACATGACCCTGGTACCTTACCGCTGGACCGTCGACCGGCTGGCGCAGGCTCTCACCCACCGCGACATTCCGTTCCGCCCGGCAGCCTTTGGAACGGGATTTGTCGTGGCCACGGGTCGAGCCTCCGACTTTCCGGGATTCGCGGAAGGCGCGTTCCTCGTGCAGGACGCTGCCCAATCGGCGTTGCTCGAGTTCGCGCGGCTGCCGAGCAGCAGCATGATCTGGGATGCGTGCGCCGCTCCCGGGGGAAAGGCGCTGTGTTTGGCCCGGAGCGGAGTCGTGCTGGCCACCGACCTGCGGAGTGCTCGGGTGACTCGGCTGCGCGAGTCGTCGCGCCGGTGCGGCGCCGAGATGCTCGTGGCGGTGGCTGATGCGCGCCGGTCGCCATTCCGCGACGAGCAGTTCGACGCTGTGTTGGTCGATGCCCCCTGCACGGCCACCGGGACGATGCGTCGTCATCCCGACGCCCGGTGGCGTTTGGATGCGAGGATGATCACGCGGGCGGCGGAGTTGCAGCGCACCATATTGGACGGCGCGGCGCCAGCGGTCCGGCGGCGCGGGGTACTCGTGTATCTGACGTGCTCGCTGGAACCCGAGGAGAACGACGAGCAGGTGGAGGCTTTCTTGTCGACGCACCCGAACTTCCGGCGAACCACCGAAGATCGCTTCCTGTTTCCACCCGACCGTGGAACCGATGGTGGATTCGGGGCCCGGCTGGAACGCGTGGCATGAGGCGACCCCGGCAGGCCGAGCGACGCGCCGTCTGGATGCAGGCGCTGCGGGCGCAGGCGGTCCGTGCGCGCACAGCGCTGAGCGGCCGCGTCGGCCCACTCGGGGAGCGGTGGCGGCCGTTCGTGTCCCGGATGCGCAGCCATCCTGCGGCGCTGCTCGGCGCGGGCTTCATGCTGATGTTCGCCTTCGGATACCTTATCGCGGCATTGGTGCTCTTTCCGGCGCCGATCTTCGCGCAGACACGAATGGTCCCACGGCTGCTGGATCTGGAGCGCGAAACGGCCGAGAGTCGTTTGACGGAGTCAGGCCTGGTCCTCGGGCAGGCGGACGTTGAGAGTCACCCGAGCAGCCCGCGAGGGAGGGTGACCTGGCAGAGTCCGCCGCCAGGCGTGCGCGTGCCCGAAGGCTCGGTCGTGCGCATCACCGTGAGCGGGGGGCCGCAGCGCGTGGCCGTGCCGGACCTTGTCGGCTACGACATCCAGGCGGCACGGGCGTTGGTGGAGGCCGCCGGACTCGCCGTGGGCCGGGTGGACGCCACTCAGGCGCCGGCGCCCCAGGGCGTAGTCGTGAGCACCCGGCCGCCGACGGGCGCGACACTGCTTCCTGGTGGTGAGGTGATACTCATGGTGAGTGTCGGAGCCCCCACGATCACCGTGCCGGACCTTACCGGACTGACGAGGGATTCCGCCGGTGCCGTGCTGGAGGAAGTGGGGCTCACGCTGGGTACCTCACTGCGTCGCACGTCGACGCGTGGGGCGCCGGATACCGTGATCGAACAAGACCCGGCCCCCGGGACCTTGAGTGCGCCGGGCACCGTGGTCAACATACGCATCGCAAGGAGACCGTCGGAATGAGCCGCAGTGTCGTGATCGCCCCGAGTGTGCTGGCCGCGGATCTGGGCAGCCTGGCGGACCAGGTCACCGCCGTGACCGAGGGTGGCGCCGAGTGGATTCACGTCGATGTGATGGACGGCCACTTCGTGCCCAATCTCACGTTCGGGGTTCCGCTGCTGCGCGCGTTGCGCCGCGTGACCGATCTGCCACTCGATGTCCATCTGATGGTCGAGCGCCCGGAGACCTATATTTCCACGTTCGCGGCGGCCGGCGCGAACGTGTTCACGTTTCATCCCGAAGCCACCCGGCATGTGCAGCGGCACCTCGACCAAGTGCGGGAGGCCGGCATGCGAGCGGGGCTGGCGTTGAACCCTGGCACGCCGCTGGCGCTGGCCGACGAGGTCGTCGGTGATATCGATCTGTTGCTGATCATGTCCGTGAACCCAGGATTTGGGGGGCAGCGGTACTTGCCGGCGTCCACGGCAAAGATCGTGCGGGCCCGGGCGCTGCTTGATCGGGTCCAAAGCGGGGCGCGACTCGAAGTCGACGGCGGCATCAGCCGCGAGACGATCGGGGCCGCGTGGCAGGCGGGAGCGGATACGTTTGTGGTGGGGTCCGCCCTGTTCGGGGCGGACGACCCCACCAGCGAAGTGCGTGAACTGCGAAACCGGTGTGCATTCAAGGCGTAGCCAAGTGACCCAGAAAGCTCAGTGGATTCTCGTTCTCGTGATCGTCGGCCTGCTCGGCGGGGCGCTCATCGGGGGCATGGCGTTGTCGCCCACGCTGGCGCCGGTCGGGGTGGAGAGCAAAGCCCCCCGGTTCGAGGCGGTTTCCGTCGCGACCGGCGACACAGTCGACATGCGCTATGAGGGTGACGTTGTGCTCCTCAACATCTGGGCGACCTGGTGCATCCCGTGCGAAGCCGAGATGCCATCGATCCAACGGCTGTATCAGGAACTCGGACCGGCCGGGCTGCGGGTCGTGGCCGTCAGTGTCGATGCCGGCCCAAGGGAAGAGGTGAAGCAGTGGGTGACCAGCCGCGCGCTCACCTTCGAGATCCTGCAGGATCAGACGGGACGAATCGAGCGCATGTACCAGACGACGGGCGTGCCGGAAACGTTCCTGATCGATCGGCAAGGCATCATCGTGAAGAAGATCATCGGTGCGACGGAATGGGACCACCCGGCGCAGAAGACGCTCATCCGCGAACTGCTTCGTGTCAGTGAAGATCCGCGCGCCGCTGGGGGCTAGGCTTCGCGCCCTTCTGATCGACCACTGGCCGATCAAGCTCACAGCCATCCTGCTCTCGACCGTGCTGTGGGCGGTCGTCACAGCCGAGGAACCGACGACGCAGCTCGTGGCCGTGGAGCTGCACGTCACTCCTCCACGTGGCCGGACGCTGGCCCAGCGACCGCCGACCGTGCAGGCGCTCTACTCGGGGTCAGCGCGGGAACTCCTGAAGCTGCTCGGCCAGCCGCCTCGCATCATTCAGCACATCCCCGACACGGTGATGGGATCCTCGGTGCTGCTTGAACTGGCCGTGAGCGACCTCGTCACGCCGGACGGGGCCAATGTCAACGCGCAGGAGGTCCAACCTCGCACGGTGACCATCGTGTTGGATGATGCGATCGAGCGCACGGTGCCGGTGTTCCTCCGTGGCACGCCGCAGGCCGACTCGGGGTTCATCGTCGTGGGAACGCCCATCGTGACCCCGGGATCGGTGTTGGTGCGGGGACCGGCGGTGTTTGTGTCGCAGGTGCAAGCCGTGGGGACGATCCCGTTCGACATGCGGGGCCTCCGCGCCCCGATGCGGCAGCGGGTCAGCCTGGACACCGCCGCACTCGGTGGCGCGCGGCCCATGCCACCGGACGTGGAGGTGTTCGTTCAGGTCGGTGCGATCAGCGAGGTGATGCTCCTCGGGGTTCCCGTTCTCGTGCGATCGGATCGGGCGGGGTCGTGGGCCAGCGAAGTGCCCGCGGTCGTCGTCACCGTGCAAGGACTCGACCAGCGCGTTGCCCGGCTCACCCGCGATAGCGTCCGGGTCGTCGCGCGGATCAGCGGCACGACCATCGAAGAGACCGCGGCGCTGGCGGTGGAGGTCGCCGAGGGGCTCACCGCGTGGACCACCCCGGATTCGGTGGTGGTGCGCCGGAGGTCCGGTGGTTGAAGTCGTGCTGGGAATCGAAACCTCGTGTGACGAAACGTCGGCCGCCGTGCTCGTGCGGAGTGACGAGGGACCGCGGCTCGCCGGACTGACGATCCTCTCCCAGGACGTCCATGCCATCTTCCGGGGTGTCGTTCCCGAACTCGCCAGTCGCGCGCACCTCACGGCCATCACGCCGGTCGTGCGGCAAGCTCTCGACGAGGCCGACCTTGTACTCGACGACGTTGACGCGGTGGCGGTGACGGCCGGCCCCGGGTTGATCGGTTCGCTGCTGGTCGGCCTGTGCTATGCCAAGGGCGTGGCGGCCGCGCGGGATCTGCCGCTGGTCGGCGTGCATCATCTCGAGGGACACGTGTTCGCGGCCACGCTGAGTGACACACGACTTGCCCCGCCGCTCGTAGCCTTGATCGTATCCGGGGGCCACACCCTGCTGCTGGACGTCCCCGCGTGGGGGCGGTATCGCCTGCTGGGAGGAACGCGTGACGACGCGGCCGGGGAGGCGTTCGACAAGGTCGCGGCGATGCTCGACCTCGGGTACCCCGGAGGACCGGTCATCGAGCGTCTTGCCACGACCGGCGTCGACCGGTTCGCGTTCCCGCGCCCGATGCGCTCCGACGGTTTCGACTTCTCGTTCAGCGGCTTGAAAACGGCGGTGCTGTACGCCGCACGCGCGTCCACGGATCTCGAAGCGGACCGTGCCGATCTCGCGCGATCGTTTCAAGAGGCCGTGTTTGACGTGCTGGTGGACAAGGTGGATCGCGCGCTCCAACACACCGGATATCCGCGCGTGGTTCTCGGGGGCGGTGTCGCATGCAATCAGGCCCTGGCGCATCGCGTGCGCGACGCGATGCACGCCGGCATCGAAGTGCATGTTGCGCCCCCACGTCTGAACGCCGACAACGCGGCGATGATCGCCCGCGCCGGCTGGTTCCACCTCGAGGCGGGCACACGCCATGGTCTGGACCTCGATGCCGATCCCCGATTGGCCTGGCCCGGTCTCGAACCCGCGCCCCTTGTGGCGTGACGCCACGGACGAAAGCGACGGTATGCCTCTCTATCCGCTGAAATTCAACCTGGGTCCCCTGCAGATCACCGGTTTCGGGCTCATGATGATGGCGGCCTTCCTCATCGCCGGATGGGTCATGGAGCGCGATCTGCGGAGCCGCAAGCTCGCGCCGGACTACGCATGGAGTATCGTCGTTGCGGGGGCGGTCGGCGGCATTCTCGGCGCCAAGCTCTGGTACTTCGGCCTGCATCAGAGTTGGAGCGCGCTGCTCTCGCGTGGCGGCCTCGTGTGGTACGGTGGATTCCTGGGAGGCGTCGCGGCCGTCATCATCACTGGTCTACGCCACAAGATCCCCACCGGGTTCACCGCCGACCTCGTGGCGCCGGCACTCGCCGTCGGATACGCCATTGGACGGGTCGGCTGCTTCTTGATCCAGGACGACTACGGCCGGCCCACCGACCTCCCGTGGGCGGTCAAGTTCCCCGAAGGATGGCCACCCAGCACCGCGCAGAACCTCGCCGCCGCCGGGGTGCCGGTGCCGGCCGACGCCAATCCCTTCGACGTCCTCGCCGTCCATCCGACGCAGCTCTATGAGACCGCGTCCATGCTCCTTGTCTTTGCCGTCCTCTGGCGGATGCGCGCCCGGCCGAGGGGCACGGGATGGCTCTTCGGCCTGTACCTGGCGTTCGCGGGCCTCGAGCGATTCCTCGTAGAGTTCCTGCGCGCGAAGGACGACCGACTCCTGGGACCATTCACGCTCGCGCAAGCAATGAGCGTCGTCGTGGTGTCCGTCGGTCTGACGATGCTGGTCAAGCTTCGCGAGCCCGGTCCCGCACCGGTCAAGGTCCAAGCTGACATCCTCCGCGGGCCCGGAACCTGACATCGGATAGAACGCGCCGGCAGCTGCGAACGTGTTCCGGCAGTTCGCGCAGGGTCAGCCAGCGGCGTCGCTATCAAGAGGAACTCAGGAATCCACCACCGCCATCAACGCCTCGCGCATGGCGGCGGCGGTCTGGAACCTGCCGTCCGGCCGGTTCGCCATCGCCCGGAGGATCAGTTCGGCCAGACCATCCGGGGTCTCCTTGCGAAACTCTCGCGCGTCGGGCGCGTGATCCTTGAGGTGCATTCGCAACACCACTTCCTCGCGATTCGCCATGAACGGCGGTCGCCCCGCAAGGCACTCGAAGAGCACGCAGCCCAGCGAGTAGATATCGCTCCGGTGATCGATATCGAGCGAGCCCTCGACCTGTTCGGGACTCATGTAGGCCGACGTCCCCACCGCGAATCCCGATCGGGTCAATCGGTCCGTGCCGGACGCCACGACGGCCCGAGCGATCCCGAAGTCCACGAGGACGGCGCCTTTGCGATCGAGCAGGATGTTCTCGGGCTTCACGTCGCGATGCACGAGTCCCTTGCCATGTGCGTAGTCGAGCGCGTCAAGGAGATTGTCCGCGATATGGATGGTGTCGGAGAGGCTGGTCTGCTTCGCCCGGTCCAAGTGCGTGCGCAGTGACGGGCCCTCCACGAACTCCATCACGTAGTACACCAGATACTCACCTTCACCGTAGTCGATCAGCCTGGTCATGCGTGGGTGATCCATCTGGGAGAGCAGACTGATCTCGCGGAGGAATCGGTCCGCCGTGACCGACACCGCGAGCTGTGGATGGAGCACCTTGAGCGCAACCTGCCGTCCCTCGAGGTCGCGGGCGACGAACACCCTCGCCGCACCACCACGCGCTACTTCACGCTCGACCACGTACTTCCCGTCCACGGCCTTCTGGACTTGCGGCAGGAATTCTCGACGCAACGGTGCTCCCAGATGCGGAGGAGTGTTCAATCTTCAACGGGGCCGACGGACGGGCAAGCACAGCATTCAGGCGGAGACGCGCACCTTTGCCGTCTTGGGACTCGCCCAGAACACCCAAATCAGCGCCACGGCGAGGGCCGCAGCAAGGAAGCTCTGGCCCAACAACGTCTGCATCGTCGGGAAGATCCCCAACGCGGGCACAGCCGGAATCCACCGCAGCGGCGTCATCCCGACCCAGCCAACGGCCTGCAGTTCGGCGATCCCCTGCCCGGCGAAGCTGAACGCCATCAGATACAGCAGCGCGGACGTGACCCCGAAGAACAGGCGCAAGGGAATCCGCAGTCCATATCGCTGGACACCGACATACACGATGCCGAGCACCGCCGCACCGGTCACGAACCCGGCCGTCACCGCCACGACGGCCGACGCGTGCCCGTCACTGGTGGCTAGCAGTGCCGCGTAGAACAAGACGGTCTCGAAGCCTTCGCGGAAGACGGCCAAGAACGCCACCCCCGCCAGGGCCCAGGCGCGGCCACTCGTCAGCGCGCTCGACATGCGCGCGCGCACAAACGCGTTCCACCGTTGGACTTCGATCTTCGACACGAGCCAGTACGAAACGACGAAGAGCACTCCCGCGGCGAGCAGCATGGTCACGGCTTCGAGGACTTCCTTATGCGCCGCCGCCGCGCGGAACACCGTGGCAAACCCCACAGCGACGGCGGCGCTGGCCAGGAGGGCCCACAACACCCCTTGCCCGATGTCACGCCGTCGTTCCGGAGCGCCCGAGCGTACGAGGAACGCCACCAACGCTCCGACGATCAGGATGGCCTCGAGTCCCTCCCGCACGAGGATGACGAACGACTGGAAGAAGAACGCCTGAGGCCCGGCCACCTGTGATGCTCCGACGCTCACGGCGTCCAACGCGCCAATCACCCCTGCCCGCGCGGACGCGATCTCTTCCGGCTCCGCCGACGTGAGCGTCAGCCGCAGGTCTGCAAAGGCGCCTTCGACCCGGCTCACCGCACGTGCATTCTGCGCGCGGCTCGCACTCTCGATGCCCTCGAACACGAGGTAAGCATCGAGCACCGCGATCCGCGCCTCTTCCCTGTCTCCCCGCAACGCCAAGGTGGCCGCGCGCTCGACACCGGCCTTGGCGCGAGCGACCGTGCGGCGGATCGCGAGCACCCGATCTCCGCCCCAATACTCCGCGGCGGCCGCCACTCGCGCATACGCCGCCGCCGCCGCGAGCGCGTCCGCGTCCCACTCGGGACCAATCCCAACAAGCACCGAGCGAAGCGAATCGTCGGAGGTCCGTGCGGTCACGGCGAGATCACCCAGGCTCAGGACGCACTCCGTACACCGCTCCTCGATGAGTGCCTTGCCCCGCACCAGGTCCGCCGAGTGGCGCAGGGATGAGGCGTGGAGGACGACCGACCAGCGCTCGTCCGGGGTGAGCGTCGAACCAAACGGGGGCATGGCCGTACCGGCAACGCCGACATTCACCTTGCGGAACCACTCCACCGGCGTCACGCCTCGTAGCGCCGCAGGGTCGGTCAGGTCCGCGGGCGGCGGATCCTGCCCGGCGGCACCAGGACCGTCGCCTTTCCCACCCTCACCGTGGCACTGCGCACACGACCGTTCAAACACCCGTTGACCAACCGCGAGCGACGGCGGGGACTCCGGAAGAGGATCCAGCGGCACGCCCAGCGCCTGCTCGAGGTCCGTCCGGAGCCCGGCGAGTTCGCCGGCGAGGTCCGAAACCTCAGCCACCTGCTGGTGGAGTGATATCAGGTTCTCGATGCGCGCGAGCGCGGCATCACGGATCCCGGCCGGCAGCGTCCCCGCCGTGCGACGCGCTTCCGCGAGGAACATTCCGGCCTCAGCGTACTCCTGCTCGAGAACGATGCGCCGCCCCACGACGCCCTCCGCATACTCGGAGACCGCGATGGACGCAACGTCGGCAACCCGACGGCCCGCCGTGGCTTCTTCTTGGGCCACGGCCGGCAGAACGGCGCCCGCCAGGCCGCCCAGGACCAGAATGATATTGAATCGCTGCAAGATGAAAATGATTCTCAACGAAGAGGTGATGCAATCTAGAAGGGTGGTGGGATCTACTCAACTCCCACGGGTCGTGAGCACGACGGCGGCGGCGGCATCCTGATTGGTATGGGTAATGGACAGCACGTGTGCCGTGACACCCAGGCGCTCGACCGCCGCAAGTCCACGGCCCACGAACCGGAGCTCAGGGGACCCGGACTCGGTCTTCACGACCTCGATGTCCTGCCACCCGACATAGTCGGCGTTGCCCAGCGCCCCGAGCGCCTTGAAGGCGGCTTCCTTGGCGGCGATCCGCGCGGCTGCGTGTCGTTCAGGCGACGCGCGACCGAGGCAGTAGTCGAGCTCCGCCGCGGTCAACACTCGCCGCAGCCCACGCGCGCCGTGGCGGTTCAGCATGGCGGCCACGCGGTCGATCTCGACGAGATCCAGTCCCAGGCCAATGGGAGTCAACGCCCGAAGATCCCGCCCCACGCGTCCACGAGCCACGGCGGCGCGTCGACGTAGCCACCGAAGACCAATCCGAACCAAGTGGCCAGCGCGATACCGAATGCCGCGACGGTCGCCACGGGCCACAGCGGTCGCCGCCACGCGGCAACGTCGTCCATGATGGGCTCCCACCGATCGAGCTGCTCTTCCGCCCGTCGCTCGAGTTCGATCCACGCAGATTCCAGTTTGCGCGCAGTCAGTGTGATGGTCCGCTGCCACCGCTCCACCAATTCATCGGTGCTCCGCGACGTCGCCGCGAGAGCCTCTCCCTGACTGCGCAGCGCTTCGAGCGCACCGGTGAGGTCGAGTCCCGCCAGCAGCAGTCGCGATCGCAGTGCGGTTTTGTCGGACTCGCTGGGCACGTACCGCGCGAGGCGGCGACGCGGCATGCGGACCGCCTCGGCCTCGCGACCCAGTCGGCTCTCGATCGCGTCCAGGACGAGCGCACCGACGGCGTCGGCAGCTTCACGCCACGCCCCTTCCCACCGCTCGGGGCCGATCATGTGAATCGTGGCCTCGCGCTCGTCCTCCCCGGCGAGCCGCCGTGCTTCTCCAGCGCATTCCATCACGCGAGTGGCGAGCCGCAGGCGGATCGCGTCGAGCGGTATCCGGCCGGGTCGCCCGCCGGCCGCGACGATCCTGCCGAGGTAGGGACCCAACTCCGGAACGCGCAGCGGCGCGGCTGTCGTGGGCTCGGTCACGACAACATCGCCTCCAGCACCCCGGCGGTGTTCGAGAGGTCGTCAAACACCGCGTGTGCGCCCGCCCGCGTCAGTGCCCCTGCGTCGAACGAGCCGGTGCAAACGCCGATGGCCCTGGCGCCAATCGCCTTCCCGCATGTCATGTCGGCGGGGGTGTCACCCGCGATCACCACTTCGGAGCCCGTTGGCGACCGACCCAGCAACGCCGCGGCCCGTGCGACGGCGATCGCGGGCAATTCCGTCCGCTCGGCCGAGTCCGATCCAAACGCCCCCACCAGAAATCGGCGGGGTTCCAGACCGGCCGCCCGGAGCTTCAGGATGGCCCCACCACGGACGTTCCCCGTCAGCAGCCCGAGCACCGCGCCGTCCACCGCCTCCACGGCATCGAGCAACGCCGGCACACCCGGCAAGACCCGCACGCGCGGGTGGGATGCCAGTTCTGCCTCCAGCAGCTCGACGTAGTGACGAAACAGCGCCTCCTCTCGTCCCGGGCCGTCGATGCTCACACCCGCCGACGCCATCAGTTCACGCACGATTTGCGGATCGGTTTTGCCGTCGAACCGATACTCGTCGACCGGGCCCGTGACGCCGAACTCGGCGAGCAGCGCGGCTCGGATCGCATTGCGGCCCGCGCCGCGACTCCACAGCAGTGTCCCGTCGATGTCGAAGAGAACGAGGTGGGTCACGATCAGCCTCTAGGCGCGATCGGCAAGACCGGGCAACCCAGGCCGTCCGGCCGCGAGACGGACCGCCCGTTCGATGGCCATGGCTGCCGCGTCCTGCGCCAACATCTCGATCGCCATCGCCGACGCCGGCTCGCGGGTTCCGGTCGACACCGCGAAGACCACGTCGCCGTCGAACCGCGTACCGACGGGCGTGATGCGTTGCCCAAGCGCATCCACCACCATGCTCGCGACCTCGCCCAGCCCCGCGCGATCGCAGGCGGCGTTGGTCGCAGCCACGAGCAACGTCGTGTTGCCGCGTGGCGGACCGAACGACCGATGCGCGTCCACGTCCTCAGCAAGCACGCGACGTGCGTCCACAAACGCGCCCTCCCGCCGGGCTCCGGCAATGATGCTGCCCTGCGCGTCGCGGACGTCTCCGAACGCGTTGACCACGGCGAGCGCACCGACGATCAGGTTGTCCCGCCGGACCGACCACGTCCCGACACCGCTCTTCATGGCGCCGCCCGCCCCCAATACCTTCCCCACCGTCGCGCCCGTTCCCGCCCCCACCGAGCCTTCCTCAACGGTCGATCCGGCCGCCTCACAGGCGGCAAAGCCGGCCGACGCGTCCGGCCACGTGAACTCGCCGACCGCCAGATCGAAGATGACGGCGGTGGGCACAATGGGAACCACGCCGGCACCCACATCGAATCCGCGGCCGCGGCTCGCCAACCAGCGCATCACGCCGTCGGCCGCGCCGAGCCCATACGCCGACCCACCAGTGAACAGCAGAGCGTGAATGCGCGTCACCAGGTGCCCCGGCATCACGGCATCCAGCTCGCGCGTGCCGGTCGCCCGGCCACGCACACATGCGGCGGCGGCGATCCCCTCGGCGGGAGCCAGCAGCACCGTACATCCCGTCGCGGCTTCCACATCGGTCCAATGGCCGACGTGGAGGCCCGGGACATCCGTGATCGATGGGGTCACCGCGATGTGGCGTAACCGGCGACCGTCAAGTCGGAGAGCGGCCCGCGGCGTCGTTCGCGTCCTGCGTCTCCTGGCACGTCCGACAAAGCGTCACCCCGCGCATGACACACACCAAACAGATGAACGTGCCGCAACTGTTGCACGGATACCCTTCCGACGCTCGTTCTTCGTTGCCGCACGCGCGGCACACCATCATGTCGACTTCTTCTGACATAGCGGTCTCCGTCTCGCTTCGTGTCTGAAGGATACGTCACCACCCAGGAAGAGGCGACCGGCACAACTGCGCGGCTCAGTACCGGATCTCCCAGAAGACGTCCAACCCAAATTGATAACGGAGGGTCGTCTCGCTCGCGAACGACTGGCATCGCCGCGCCGGATCGATGCTCGCGGCGAGCATCCATCGACCGCTCAGGCGGTACTCCAGACTCGCTCCGATATCGAATTGCGTCGTCTGGCGGGTGCAGATCAGCGGCGTTGCGCTCAGAAACGCCGGACGTCCAAAGATGAGGAACTGCTTCCCAAAATCCCCTTCCACCCCGAGGGCTTGGCCCCCCCCCGACGGTCGAATTTGCGCATAGTCGAGGGGGATGCCCCAATCGGCGATGAGGGCCGTGCCCAGCTCCCCGGTCAGCGTGCCCACGACCTCATCGGCCACCGATTGCGCGGTAAGCCAGTCTTGGCGGGACTGCACGGTCGGGGATCCAAACAACAAGTACGAGATGATCTCGGTGTCGGAGAGCGGGGGGGTGACGTCGCTCGTCAGCGTCAGCTTGGGCTCATACACCGTCCCGCCGATGTGGACGGACACCGTCACCGGATCGCCGCGGCGAGACCGCACGACATGCTGCGCCTCGATGTCGAGCCCGGCGTTCAGGTCCGTGGTGCCGAAGTAGCGAACCCGCCCGCGCGTCACCGTGAACTCGCGATTGAACGCGGGCATCAACTCGAGGCGGTACGACCCTCGTGGGGTTTCGAGCTCCCCGTTCAGCACGAACTGGTCGCCCGCACGGTCCACGGTGAGCCGCCCAGCCAACTGGATGTTGGCCTCGCGCGATCGGAGCCAGGTCTCCCGCGACATCTCGAGCTCCAGGCCGGTCACGCGAAGGCTCTCCAGCAGCCGCACCTCGAGCGTCGTGCCCAAGCCCCCCTGCTGGATTTCGAGCGTGTCCACGAAGTCGCGCAGCAGGGGATCGTCGAGATCCAAGACGTCCTTGTCGAGCAGATCCGCGAAGTACAGCACCCCGCGCGTGACCGTGGCGCGTCCGCGCAAGGTGGCGCCGATGGCCGGCCCGGTCAGCGTCACATCGCCGGAAGCCGCCAGCGTGAGGAAGTCCGGCCGGTCCAGGATGCGGAATTCCTCGGCGTGGACGGCAAGATCCAGCACCGGACGGCTCAGTTCCTCGAGCCGCACGTACCCCTGGACACGCGCGGTCCCTCGGCCACTCCGGAGACTGAGCGACCGCACGTGAATGGTGTCTCCCACCAGCCGCAATTCGCCATTCAGGTTCTCATAGCGCACCCCGAGCGCTGGAAACTCGGCTGAGGCGTCCCGCAGGGCGAGCGCCCCGGTCAGTTGGGGATCCTCCCACGTGCCCGTGAGCCCCAAGTCCGCATCGAAGGTCCCCGCCATGCGACGCACTTGTGGCGTGACGAGGTTCAGCAATGCGAGATCGACGCTGTCCGCCCGCGTCACCATGGTGATTGGCCCCGGCAGCCGACGCCGCACAGCGCCAACGAGTGCCAGGTCGATGGGGAGGGCCACCTCAACGCGCAAGATGGACTCGCCCAGTCGCAATGCTTCGACGGTACCAGTCAGCCGCCGCTCCTCGTAATGCAGCACACCGGTCATCTGCGGCGCCGTGACCATCCCAAAGGATGCGTTGCGCAATCCCACCATGCTCTCGATCACCGGGTCGCGCGCCGTTCCCCGCAACGTGAACGTCCCACCTAACGAACCCGCGACGGAGCCGTAGCCACGCCCCAGCAGAAGCCACAGGTCCGCGATCGCAACGGACTCCACGGACGCCGAAAAGTCGCCGGGTCCTCGGAAAGGCAGCCGCCCGCCGGCGACGATCCTCCCGACGCCCGAGTCGTTCACGGCTTCGAATCCGAGCACCGTCAGTCCGGTCTCGTCCCACGTGGCGGTGGCTGGACCGATGCGCCACGTACTCGCCACGAGCGCAGCCGACGCCGAATCCACCATGAGTCGTGTGCGGTCCTCGACCCGCTGCCAGCTCCCGCCAGCCGCGATGTACGCGTCTTTCCAGAGTCTACCCGTGCCGGTCCAGCCGAGCGAGTCGGTTCGCCCATGCGCCCGGAACTCGAGGGAATCCACCGTCATCCGTCCCACGAATGCGGAGCCCACCATCGCCTGCATGTCCAACATCCTCGAGCCGCCCACATAGGACAGCGAGCCTCGTGCGGCGGCGATGGTCAGGTCCGCCCGCCGCACGTGGGCAACCGTCACGTCCGCGATGATTCCCGGTGCCGTGACGGCTCCGGTGAGCGTTCCCGCCACACGAAGGCGACCGGATGGGGGCAGCGAGTCGGTCGCCTGCAGCGGCCCGAGAACGCCCGCCACCCACTCCTCGAGGATGCCGAGTGAGTCGGTCTCCGCCACGAACCGAAGCCTCGTGTCCGCCGTCGCGCCGCGCCCGAGCACACCCGCTGCATGGATGGCCCAGTGGTAGCCGCCCACGCGCAGCGTATCCACCACGAGTTGATCGGCGTGCAGGTCCACCTCCGCAACGAGTGAATCCACCGGTGCGCCACGGAGCGAGGAGGGACCCAGTCCCACGGCCGCCCGCAACTCGAGGTCGGTCGAATCACGCCACCACCCTGCGAGCGTGGCGGCTCCGGTCATCCGGGTCGTCGCGGCGCCGAGCCGCAGCACGGACAGGTCGAGGTCGCCCACCACGACGTCGAGCCGATGAGCGCCCAGTGCGTCGTCCCCGAAGAACAGTGGTCCCGTCGCGCGAACACGACCTACCGCTCCCGACACATCGGCGTCAAGCTCAAGGGAGTCCAACAACCCTGCTACCGCCACCCGGCCGGCGACGGCGCTCCGCAGCGCAGCTTTGGGAAACGTCGACGCCAATCCCTCCAGTCGAAGCGAGTCGAAATCCAGCGCCGCCCAGAGTCCGACCAGCTCACCGGTGGCGTCGATACCGAGAGTGCCGGTCGCCTCGCTGGCCGGGAGGGGGAGGTCCGCGTGGCGGAGGAAGCCCTCGTACCGCGCTTCCCGCCACGGGCCGTCGAGCACGCCCTCGCCCTGCACTCGGCCCACGAGCAGAATGGCGGGGACGAGGCGCGCCACGCTGGCAAGACTTAGGTCCACCTGCGCGAGCCGGAAGTCGTGGAACACGAAATCGCCGGGAACGCCCACGGAGACTGTACCCGCTCCTCGGACTTCGCTCCACGGCCAGCCCGGAACCAGCGAGTCCCGGAACGCCGCGTCGATGCTGAGCCGCAGGCGATCTTGCGGGCCGGCGGCGCGCACGTGACCGGTGATGCGACCCGCGATGGGGAGGGTGTCGAGCAAGTGGCGTACGTACTCCAAATCGAAATGGTTGAGCCGCAGGTCGGTGCCGCGCTGTTCCCACCGGCTCCCTGGACCGAGGTGCAGACCCAATCGCCCGCTCACCGAGCCACCACCACCGACTCCCTCCAACTGCAACGAATCCGCGTCCACGATGAGTTCGTCACCCGCAACCGATTCCACGCGCACCACACCAGCCCCGACCAGCCCGCGCGGCAGCGTTGCCACGAGTCCGTGAAGATCGTCCGTGCCAAACCTCGTGGCCCGGCCGTCGAGCGCCAACATAACAGTGTCGCGGGGCCACGTGACGGTACCGTGCACCGTCGCTTCGGTCGTCGGGAGCACGACTCGGGACAGTGCGAATACGACCGAATCGGGCCACAGGTCGACGTCGCCGGTCGCATCATGCAGCGCTATCGCGGGGTCCGACACGTGCGCCCGCATCGAGGCTATCTCAAATCGCATCGGCCCGGCCGGCGCTGCCGGGGCGCTGACCAGAACGAACGGCAGGCGCGCGTCCACCGCATCGATGGTCCGCACGCGGAGAGGACCCAGCGGGCCCGGCTCGACGCGCGCCGTGCTGCCCGCCGGTCCGGCCGGCGTGCGGATCGTCACGCGGGCGTTTGCGAGGGTCACCTGACGAAACGCGAGCAGCAGCGGTCGACCCGGCGAGGTACCGGGTGTCGGGCTGGGTGACCCGAGCGTCACCACGAGCGTGAACGGTTCGCCCGGCGCTGTCTGCGTGAGGTTCAGGTCCACGTCCCGCAGAGCGAGTCTCCCCAACACCAGCCGACCCGACAGCATGTCACGGAGCCCGTAGCGCAGTTCCATGTGCCCAACCGTGAGGACCACTTGGCCGTCCGGATCCCGCACCTCAAGACCCGCGACGGTGAGCCCTTGCCACGGGGACCCGTCGACGTCTGCCAGGGTCACCGCACCACGGATGCGTCTGTTGAGTTCGCGCAAAGCCGAACCCACGAGCACCGCGCGCCCGGCCTCGGTGCCGAGCATGGCCCCCGTGATCCCGAGCAGCGAGCTGCCACCTCCAACGACCGTCAGCGCGGCCGCCGCCACAATGGAGCGCACGCGCATCAGAACGCCTGCCCAATGGAGAAGTGAATGCGGAGGTGTCCGAACACACCGCCGCCGGCCGGCGTGTACAAACCGTCCCCGGGTTGCGGAACCAACTCCAGGACGTTGCCGGACTGCCGGAACAGGCGTCCCGGAGTCGGGCCATACCGGCTGTAGGCCACGTCGAGGCGCACGGGTCCGAGCGGTGAATCGACCCGCAGTCCCGCGCCCGGGGTCACGCGGAGCTTGTCCACCGACAGCGCATTGCGGCCGTTCGCGAACACCTGTCCTGCATCGATGAACACCGCGCCCGAGAGCCGCCCGCCGATGGGAAACCGGTATTCAGCGTTCACGTACATCACCCCATTGCCGCCGACCGGGGACGTGCGAACGATGCTGTCCACGGTGCCGTTCGGATCCAGGTCAACGCGTTCGAGCACATGCACCACTGGTCCCAAGCCGTTCTGCGCGAATCCCCGCACCGTCGTGGCGCCCCCGGCATAGAACCGCTCTTCGGGCGGCGCGATCCGCCCGCCACCGCCGAAGAATGTGAGAAACGGCACGGTCTGCGCCCCGACGTGCACGCGCCACGAGAAGGTGTGTCCGCGGGCAATGCGATGGTATCGAGCGAACTCGACCGACCCCTTGAGAAATTGGCTCAAGGAGTCGGACCCGATGCCCTTATCGGAAAACGCGACGTGCGCCCGCAGCACCATGCCCCGGGTCGGGTCGAACAGCGAGTTTCGCGTATCGCGGACGAACGCCAGCGCGATGCGGGAAGTAATGCGGGGCGCATTGAACACCGTGTCCCCCACGGAACATACGTTGAAGAACGCGCATTGCTTGGCGGGATCGGTGGAGGTTCGGCCCTTGGCCAACGCATACGAGAGCGTAAGCGCGGTTTGCGGCCCCAGCTGACGCGTGACCGACAGGTCGGTACCGATCGCGTCACGGCGGTAGACCTGAAACTCGCTTTGGCGCTCCGCGAACACCGACACCGTGGCGCTGGTGCGGCGCCAGATGAAATACGGCTGCGTCAGACTCACGCTCACGTTGTAGTTCAACGTGAGCAACTCGGGAAGGTCGTCAGCGAGAGCCGAGCAGATGACCTTGTTTTCCAGCCCGCCCGAGCCGCCGACGCCAATGCGCGACAGACGTCCGCTCACCAACGCCTGGCGCCCGCCACCCAGGAAGTTGTTCAGCCCCCACTGGCCGGTGGTCCGAAAACAGTCGGTCGTGCCATACCCCGCCCCCAGGCGCAGCCGGTGCAGAGGAGCTTCCGACACGCGAACCCGGAGCCGCACCAGCGAGTCCGGCGGTGGAATCGAATCCCACAGGACGACGTTGACATTGTTGTACACGTTTGAGCGATACAGATCCAACTGGCTCGCGTAGATGTCGCGCTCCCGATAAATCTGGCCGGGCTGGACCAGCAGGCGCCTTCGCACCGCCTCCGGCGGAATCTTCTCCGCGCCCACCACCACCACCTCGCCGATGCGAGAGCGCTGCCCGGGATCGACCACGAACCGCACCTGGGCGGTCCGCGCGACCCGGTCCTCATCGAAATTCGTATAGATCTCCGCGAACGGATGTCCCACATCCGCCAGAGCCGCACGCAGCGTGTCACCCGACGCGCGCAGCCGCAGCCGGTCGAAGGGCCGGCCTTCCCGCAGCGGCAGTCGATCCACCACCCTGCCGGGCACCCGCGCCCCCTCCAGGCCCTCGACCGTCAGGCTGGTGACGACAATCGGGGCACCCTCGACGATCTCGAACCGAATCCACACGCCCGAGTTCGCTTCCGTCACGCTCGCATCGACTTGCGCGTCGAGAAAACCGCTTTGTCGGTACAAGGTTCGAACCCGAATGACGTCGCGACGCAACTCGGTCTCGTTGAAGAAGCGCTTTTCCCCGAGGCCGATGAACCGCAGGCCGAACGACTGCGACGTGGCAATGGCGTTGCGCAACACCGACTCGTCGATGGATTCGTTCCCCTCGAACTGCACCCGGCGAACCTCGAGCGGTTCATTGAGGGGTGCATCCTGCGCGCGAAGCACACCGCTCAGGATCGCGAGCACGAGCGCGACATGTTTGACGGCCCGCCACGGAGCGCGTAGCTTCGCCCCGGCGACAGGTCGCGCGTTCGCTTCGACCGTCGCGATGGGAGGGATCATACCGGATGGCGCCTCATCGGATCTTCCGCTCCATGCGCATCTCTCTCCTACTGGCCTGGATGCTAGCGGGTTCCGCAAACGCGCAGGTCCAGGCGAACGATCGCATCGCAGCACTGCTCGATCGCGCCCCCTTTGACCACGCCTTGTGGGGCGTGCTCGTCGTGGATGACCATGGCGACGTGGTGTTCGCGCGCAACGCGGATCGTCTCTTCACGCCCGCCTCCACCAGCAAGTTGATCGTCTCTGCCGCGGCAAGCGCCCTCCTGAGACCGCGCTTCACGGTCACGACCACCGTCTACGGCAGCGGGACGTTCGACTCCGGCGTCCTGCGGGGCGACCTGATCGTGTATGGCCGAGGGGACCCGACCTTCAGTGCGCATTGCTATGCCACCGCCACCCCACCGGCGGGAGCCTGCGATTCGCTCTGGACCCGCATGGGTGCGCTGGCCGAAACGCTGGCTCGGCGCGGGCTGCGTCACGTCACCGGAGCGATCGTGGGAGATGGCAGCTATTTCGAGCCTCAACTCCTCCACCCCGCGTGGCAGATGTACGATGTGAACTGGCACTACGCTGCGCCCGTTTCGGCGCTCGGCTTCAACGACAACAGTGTGAATGTAATCTGGAGTCCTGGCCCTTCCCCCGACGCCCCGGCACGAATCCGCTTCGAGCCCGATCTCGCCGCGTTCACGTTCGAGAACCGAACCACGACCGTCGAGGCCGGAGGCGAGTCCACGATCGACTTCTACCGGAAGCCGGGAACCATGCAGCTGTGGGCGGAGGGCACCGTGGCACGCGGAGCGCGCGAACGCACGGAGTATTTCGCGCTGCCCGATCCGAACCTGTATTTCGTGCAGGCGCTCCGTGCCGCGCTCCGTGCGCGCGGCATCAGTATCGCGGGGCCCGACGAGTCGGCGACCGGCGCGGGGCGCGTGTGTGCGGATTGCGTGGTGCTGGCGGAGTTCGACTCGCGGCCCGTGGAGGACTGGGTGTATGCGATCCTCAACACGAGCGAGAACGGGTTCTCGGAAATGCTCCTGAAGGTCTTGGGGCGCGAGTTACGGGGTGAGGGTTCGTGGGAGGCGGGACTCGAAGTCGAACGCGCGTTCCTGGTCGACTCGGTGGGGATCGACCCAACCCACTTCGCGCTCGCTGACGGATCGGGACTCGCCAGGCAGAACCTGCTGAGCCCGCGAGCCCTCGTGCAGCTGCTGCGGTTCATGCGCGATCACCCCAACGGCGCGGCGTTTCATACCGGCCTCGCCGTCGGCGGAGCGTCGGGCACCCTCTCCGGTCGATTCCGCGACGCCACCATGCCGGGTCGCGTGGTCGCCAAGACCGGATCGATCGACCAAGCGAACACGTTGGCGGGTTACGTGGAACAGCCGAACGGACGGCATCTGACGTTCGCCATCATGTTGAACCATCATACCGCGAGTTTCAGAGCAGCGGTGAACCGCATCGACGCTATCGTGCGGGAGGCAGCGCAGTCGTACCCCTTCTAGTGTCGCGCCCCAATACGGCCGCGACGTCCGCGGCGCTGGTCAGCTTGGCGCGCGAGCGGCCCTGGGCTTCCCCGCGTTCACGCTCAACCGCGTCCAAACGCTTCCAGTCCCGGTAGGAGATCCACGCCGCCTGCCGTTGCGCGAGGAGCCCAAGCACCGCGTCGTCGGAGGCACCGCCCTCGAGCGATAGCGACCGTCCGCTGCCGATATCCTCGAGCAACGCGGCGACCGTCTCACCCGCATCGGGTTTGTTGGTGCCGATGACCCCGGACGGGCCGCGCTTGATCCACCCGGCCACGTAGAGACCCGGCACCGCCGTGCCCGCCTCCATGACCCTACCGCCATCGTTCGGCACTATCCCGTGTCGCTCATCGAACGGCAATCCGGGAATCGCCACGCCGCGGTACCCAACCGACCGGAACACCAGGTCCACCGGCAACTCCTCCACGCGTGCCGTCGCGCGCGGCCGGAGCGTACCGTCGCCGGTTCGATAGAGTTCGTTTTGGACGATGCGCATACTACGAACCTGACCGTCCACTCCCACCAGCGCCGTGGGCGAGGCGAGAAACCGCAACGTCAAAGTGCGCGGCTTGTCGGCGACCCTCCGCCCGGCAAACCCCTGAAGGATCTCGACCTTTTTGCGCTGCGCACGATCGTCACTGCGTTCCAAGTCTTCCCGACTCAATGGATCGAGCACGACCTCGTTCGGGAGCACCCGGACACCAGCTGCCTCGAGCTCCCCGAGCTCCTTGACCTCGGCGTTCGTAAACGCCGCCTGGAGCGGCCCGCGCCGCCCCAGGATGTACACCTCGCGCACGGCGCTCCGCCGCAACGCCTCCAAGGCGTACTCGGCAATATCCGTCCGCGCCAGCTCCTCGGACGTGCGGCACAGAATGCGCGCGACGTCCACGGCCACGTTGCCCACGCCGACCACCGCCACGCGCTCCGCCGAGAGATCGAAGGTGCGGTCGACGAAATCCGGGTGACCATTGTACCACGCAACGAACTCCGTGGCCGCGTGACTTCCCGACAACTCCTCGCCGGGGATTCCCATGGCGCGGTCCGTCTGCGCACCGGTGGCGAAGCACAGCGCGTGGTAGCGGGCAGCCAACTCGTCCACCGTGACATGACGGCCCACCTCGACATTGCCGAAGAACCGGAACTCCGGGCGCTCGGCAAGCCGTTCGTACACGCGGATCACACTCTTGATCTTCTCGTGATCCGGCGCGACGCCGTAGCGCACCAGCCCGAACGGCATCGGCAACCGTTCGAACATGTCCACGCGCACCGACAGCTCCTTTGCGCGGAACAGGTGCTCGACGACGTAAAAGGCAGCGGGGCCCGATCCGATCACCCCAACCCGCAACGGGTGGTCGGCGCTTCCGGGTCGGGGCACGGATCGCTCCTTAGGATGCGGGGAACAGACGGGACATGATAACAACGCGGGCCAACCGTCGAAACTTCGGGCCTGCTTTCCTCCGCGACGCACCGCTCGTACCTTCCCGTCGTGAAGATCTACACCAAGACCGGCGACGGAGGCGAAACCAGCCTCTTCGGCGGGCGCCGGGTGCCAAAGTCCGAGTTGCGCGTGGACGCGTATGGCGCCGTCGACGAACTCAACTCCCAGATCGGCGTGGTTCTGGCCACAAGACCGGTGGACCTCGCGGGCGATGTGCTCGCGGCCATCCAGCGCGATCTGTTCACCATCGGTGCGTTGCTGGCAAGCCCCGAGCCCGACAGAGTCGCCAAGGCCCTGGCGAAGGCCGAGCTCACGCAAGATCACGTCGGGGCGCTCGAACGCGCGATCGATCGAGTCGAGGATGAACTCCCTGCGCTCACGTCGTTCGTCATCCCGGGGGGATCGCTCAAGGCCGCACACCTCCACGTCGCGCGGGCAGGCTGCCGACGGGCTGAGCGGGCGGTCGTGGCGCTGCACTCGACGGAGCCGGTCGAGTACCTGATCCTCCAGTATCTCAATCGGCTGTCGGATCTGCTGTTCGTGCTGGCCCGGCTGGCGAACCTCCATGCCGGCGAGCCCGATCGCACCTGGTGACCATGGCGGCCTACCCCGTCGTCCAACTGGACGTCTTCACCAA